>Ga0187894_10000060_pt1 | contig 138152 bp, 96 predicted proteins | sample GBC1701081metaG_FD_136650 | JGI IMG/M metagenome (GOLD analysis project Ga0187894, IMG submission 136650) | White microbial mat communities from a lava cave in the Kipuka Kanohina Cave System on the Island of Hawaii, USA - GBC170108-1 metaG ... | reverse complement strand
TTCCAGCTCCATCTTCAGCCGGCCGATCTCCTCGTAGAGTTCCTTCTCACGCTCCTGCGCGGCGGCGGCATCCGCCTGCGGCTTGCCGGCGAACACCTCGGGCAGGCGTTCCGCCACCTCCTTGTTCCAGGTGCTCACCTGCACCGGATGCACGCCGCGCTTGGCGGCGATCGCGTGAACCGGCTCGATGCCCTTCAGGGCATCAAGCCCGACCTGGGCTTTGAACTGGGCACTGTGCTGACGACGTTTCTTCGACATGGGGATCGTTCTCCTGAGTTTGGGTTAACGATCCGCGGTGTCCAACTTTCGGGGTCCACCTCACAGTTCAGTCCGAGGTGTATGCCCGACAGGGGCGCCAGCTTATCCGACGGTGGGGGGACGAGACATCGACGGGTGCCTAAATCAACAGGCACACAGGCCCGGGCCAGCAACCCACATGGCTGGATTTCTGCGCGAGCCATGCACTACGACGGAATCATTCGCAGGCCAGAATACCTGCAGTAGGGGGAGGAAGTGGACCTTGAGCGACTGCATCGGGGCGCACTCATGCGTCTGGAGCATTCGCAGGTAAGCCTCCTGCCCGATGTCACCCAAGACGAGCAACGCCCAGATTCATCCTAAGGAAAAGCCTGTGCCCGGGACAGCAGCTTGATCGCAGGCAATGGAGTAGCGTCCATCCCGTGATTGAACCAAGCCGCTGCGCGGCGCACGCGGACGTGGACGATGGGAGATGTTCGGTGCATGGTTGCCATGTGCTGAGATTTGCGTGCGCTAAAAATAAAATCCCAAAGTTCTGAAAGTGCGATTCCGGCTGTCCGCACAACTTGCTGGCTCCCTGGCGCCGGCGCGGTGCGGAGACTTTCGACGTAGCAAGTGAGACGCGCACCCTAGCGCCGATGATGATCTTTATGAGATTATGCGCCGCTTCTAGTTCAGTCAAACGCCACGGCGTCGGCTCGCCCCCTTGGTCGTGCTTACATCCCGTGACGCAACCCCAAGACATCGTCTATCATGACTACCATATCGTTACCCCGTATGCTCTGGCGGATGCTGTTCCTGCTCGTGATGGCTTCCGGTTCTTCCCGCGCTGTCACTACTCCTCTCACCTGGCAACCTCCGGCCGGATGGCAGAACTACACAACCTTTACGATACCAGCTAGTGGTTGGACCGTCGAAGAGGTCAACCACCCGATCAATCCCGTCCGGAAGATAGTTTTGGACAACAACACCGACTACAGAATTCTTGCGCCGAACAAGATTGTTGGACGGGTGAACATACAGGGTGGTCGTAACATCGTCTGGATCGGCGGGCATATCGAGATCAATGCCGGCGGCGGGTCTCCCGCGCGGCATCCCCTTGGCGACGCGCCGAATCGGTGGGGAGTTCGGATCAACGATGGCGCGCCAAACCGGATCGTCTTTATTGAAGGACTTCGCATCGACGGCGACGATCTTGCGGAGGGGTTTGGACTTGCTTGCCCCAACTCGCACATTTACCTGCAAAATATAGCGATTGGCACGATTCGGTTTCGCGGTTTCGATGATCGTGATGGCACAGGTTCCTACGACGATGGCCAGCCACCGAACAACCATCCGGACCTGATTTCGAATTTTGGCGGTTACAAGAGCCTGCAGGTCGACGGCTTCAGCGGACGGACCCAGTATCAAGGATTTTTTCTTCGCGTGACTGCTCCGCCTTCCGTAGCCGGGCCGACGTATTTCCGCCGCGTCAACATCGAAGCCGTCGAACTGCCTGAGGAAAACCAGACCGAGGAACCGTTTCTTGCCGGACTCAAGCACGCCGGGCACAACGGTCTCGTTTGGTATGGAGACAATATCGAGCATATCTATGTGGATAACGGAACTTTCTGGTTCAAGCATCATGTCAACAGTGGTTGGGGCTCGACCGGCGGGGGGCTCAAGAAGGGAGCCTTTCGGGATTCGAATGGCAATGTAGTCGCCCAGCCGGTATCGGGTAGCGCTCTTTTCCGACATAACCTCCAAGCTGGCGGCAACGCTAGTAACGGGACGACCCAGACACCTGCGCAATACATAGTGCAAATTGCCACGGACGCCAACGGCGAATACGGCTTCTGGTCAGACAGCGCCACCGGCGCGGTCGGGTCCGGCCGCGGATTCTCCAATTGGGACAACACAGCGGCGGGGAGGATTTATTCCGGGCTCATTCCGGGTGGTGGCGATTGGGTGCCGCTTACAAGCGCTGGCATCGGCTATGCGAACACCGTGGGCTACGGTTACAACGGCAATCCGGGCACAGGAGGAGGTGGAGGTCCGCCCGATAGCGAACCGCCGTCGGCTCCCACCAATTTGGCCGGCTCGGCGATTGGGCCAGGTCAAGTCAATCTCAGTTGGACTGCCAGCACTGACAACATAGGTGTCACCGGTTACGTGATAGATCGCACTGGCGGCGCGGGTCCGGTTACCATTAACACTCCAACCAGCGCCGTCACATACAGTGACACTAGCGTCCAGCCCAGCACGGTCTATGCCTACGTCGTCAAGGCGCGGGATCAAGCTGGCAACATCAGTGGCGCATCCAACTCGATCAATGTCACCACTCCTGCCGACACGACGCCGCCAAGCCAGCCGACCAATCTCGCTGGCGTTGCGGTGAGCCCCACGAGGATAGACCTCTCTTGGTCCCCCAGCACCGACAATGTCGCCGTGGCTACTTATCAGGTTCTCCGCAATGGCGGCGTCCTCGCGAATGCGGTGGCCGGCACCACCTACAGCGACACCAGCGCCCAGCCAGGGAACAGCTATTCATACGCCGTGAAGGCGCGGGATACTTCGGGTAATCTTGGCCCGGCTTCGACCACGATCAACGTGGCCACCCCTATCGCGGTCTTGAATCCGGTTGCGGATACGTATGCCGAGTCCGACGCTCCCAGTCAAACCAATGGTGATCGCACGCAAATGCGGGCTCGAGGCTCTCCGGCTTGGGTGGCCTATTCGCGGTTCAATCTGTCCTCGTTGAGCGGGCAAACGGTATCCTCCTCCGTTATCCGGCTTTACTCGTTGGATCCCGTCACATCCACGCTCAGCTTCAAGGCGGTCGCCAACAACACTTGGAGTGAAAGCAGCACCAACTGGAACAATCGGCCCGCCGTAGGATCCACTATCGCGACTGCGGCAGGCGCTGCCAACAATGATTGGCTTGAAGTCGATCTCGGCAGTGCTGCCGTGGCAGGCCAGCTCTTCTCCTTCGCGATCGAGTCCAGCGGGCAGGAAGCTCGGTTTCGCACACGCGAGCACTCCAACCAGCCGCAGCTCGTGGTTTATGGATCGAGCCAACCTCCCCCGCCTGACACCACCCCCCCAACTCCCCCTGGGAATCTCACAGCTACCGCGATGAGCTCGTCGCAAATCAACTTGGGCTGGACGGCCAGCACCGACAACGTCGCAGTTACGAACTACGTGGTTGAGCGCGACGGAAACATTGTGGCGCTCCCGACTGGCACGAGTTTTTCCGACACCGGTCTGACCCCCAGCACAACGTATAGCTACGTGGTCACGGCTATCGATGCCGCAATGAACGAGAGTGCTCCGTCCAACACCGCGAACGCCACGACACCTGCCAGCAGCGACACCACGCCGCCCACCGCGCCGACCAACCTGGTCGCTAACGTAGCGAGTTCTACCCAAATCGACCTCACGTGGAACGCCAGCACTGACAACTTCGGCGTGACCAACTACCGCGTAAAGCGCGGAGGGGCCGTCGTGGCGCAACCGACCAGCCCGAACCATTCCGACACCGGATTGACTCCCAGCACCAGCTATAGCTACGTCGTGACCGCCGTGGACGCCGCTGGCAACGAAAGTGCGGCGTCCAACACCGCGAACGCTTCGACGCCATCCGGTGGGGGCGGCGGTCCGTTTAACCTCAATCCGGTCGTTGACAGCCATGTCCGCCAGGAAAGACCGAGCAACAATTACGGCACTAACAGCAATCTGCGGGTCAACAGCGATGGATCAGACGTGCGGATCACCTACCTCAAGTTCGACCTCTCGTCGCTTGCCGGGCAGACCCTGGCCACCGCCAGGCTGCGGCTCATGCCGAAAGATACTGTTAGCGGCACCTATTCCGTAAAATCGTCCTCCGCCACCAATTGGACCGAAGGTGCGATCACTTGGAGCAACCGGCCAAGTTTGGGGTCCACAGTCTTGGGCAGCATTGCCGGCGCAACCGCTGGCGCATGGGTAGAGTTTGATTTGACCGCTAGCCAGTTGCAGTCGGCCGTCGGCGGCCTGCTGACTCTGGCGATCGACACGACCAATAATGACGAACTGTCTTTCGAGTCCCGGGAGACCTCGACCGAGCCGGAGCTGATTCTGACTACACAGTGATTCCGAAAAATCGTTAGTGATTGCTCGGCGCCGCTCCAAGTAGGAGCGGCGCCTTTCGCTTGTGGATGAAAACGACCGGGGGCGGTTCGTCATGAGACTTTCCGCCCTGTAGCTGAGACGGGAAGCGTAGCGGGTATCAGCGGACTGTGCGACGATGATGCTATCACCATACCACCCCTATGAAACTCACCACCCCTATGAAACTCATCAGCATGTCATGCTGTTTGTTGGTGTGCAACGCTGGTTTCGTGCTTGCCCAAGAGGCGGCTACCGTGAATCCCCGCTCTGGTCCCGAATCCTCCCCCGGCGCTCCGGTTCGAATGTCGCCTTTCGTCGTCAATTCCGACAAAGATGTCGGTTATCTCGGCTATGAAAGCCTGGCGGGCGGGCGCCTCAGCACGGAACTCCTCAAGACACCGAGCGATGTGACGGTCCTGACAAAAGACTTCCTCACCGACATCTCGGCCACGAATTATCAGGAGGCCGCCAACTTTCTCCCCAACGCCTACACCACGCCGCAGCTCAACACCGACTTCGCCAACGCGGTCACGTTTCGCGGGCTGACGGGCGGCTTTCCCACCCGCAACTATTTCCGGTATATCAACGTGATCGACTACTTCGTCGCGGAGCGGGTCGAGGGTGCGCGGGGCCCGAACGCCATCCTCTTCGGCGACGGCGCGGTCGGCGGCGTGCTCAATACCATGACGAAGCGGGCGAACCTCGCCCGGTCCTTCACCGAACTGGCCCTGCGCGCCGATTCCGAGGGGTCGTTTCGCGCCACCCTCGATGTCAACCGACCGCTGGGCGGGAAGGCCGCGCTGCGGCTGAATCTGCTGAACGATGAAGACCGCAGTTGGATCAATGGCTACCGCCGCGAACGCCGCGGAATCCAACTGGCCGCCACTTACCGGTTCTCGCCCCGCACCGAGTTGCGCTTTGAGACGGAGTTCGGCCGGTTCAAGACCAATTCCGCCACCCAGAGCGTCATCGACTCCGTGTCCGTCTGGAACGGCGTGCCGTTTGTCGGTCCCAGCACCACCAACCCGCCCGGCGCGGCGGGGGTTGGCCGCTATACCGCCGATCGCCTCGTGTTCGGGCCCGCCTTCAATGGCGTCGTGAATCTGCGCGATTTCGGCAACACGCAGGGCACGGGGTTCCGCATCGATCCCAGCAAGGCGGCGTTCATCCCCAATCTGCCCGGCGTGGCGCGCAACTTCAATCTCCAGCCGCCCAACGCCCTGGGCGACATCCGGTATAACGTGACCTCGCTGTTCTTCGAGCACCGGTGGAGCGACCGGCTGATTTCCGAGGTGGCCGTCCAATATGCCCAGACTTTGCGGGCCGAGCTTTCCTCCCGCTGGCAGAGCTACGAAATCGATATCAACACGACTTTGCCCGGCGGAGCGCCGAATCCCAATTACGGCGCGGTTTTTTCCGACGCCCAGCCCAAGTTCTTCGACAAGGACAATACGCACGTGGATTATCGTTTTGTCACGGCCTACACCTTGCCGGTCGAGCGCTGGCGGCAGGTGGTCAATTTCTTGGCCAGCCGCCGCTACGAGACGTTTGACGCGGTCGAGTTTCAATACGGCCGGGCCAACGGGTCAGTCGCCAACCTGACCGATTCCAGCAACGCCGTTTTCTACCGGCAGTATTGGCGCGACCGGCCGGTCAACGTGCCGCTGCGCCCCGCCAACCAGGCCGGCTTCGCCTGGGATCGGGTGACGACGCGCGACTTCCGCCAGACCCATCGGTTCTATACCCTTCAGCTGGCGACGACCGCCAACTTCTGGGATGACAAGATCACGTTCATCGGCGGTCTCCGCCGGGACATCTACTACGGGACCGCCAGCAACATCGGCACGACTGACGCTCAGGGCAATCCCAATCCCGGCGGCCGCGCCATCGCTCCGATATTGGATTTCCCCACGGATACAAAGTCGGCCGGCTTGGTGGTGTTTCCCATTCCTCAGCTCGGGGCCTACTTCAACTACTCGGAAACCTTCAATCCGATCGGAGGGGGGCACGCGAGCCTGACCAATCGCAACTTCGACGCGACCTTCGGCACCGGCTACTCGGGCGGTTTGCGTTTCAAGCTGTTCGACGGCAGGCTGGTAGGATCGCTGGGCTACTATGACACCGAGGAAACCGGCCGCATCGCCACCGCAGTGCCAACCTCGTTCATCGAGATAAATCGGATATGGACCAACCTCAACCGTAACGACCGCACCCTGCCCTCCGACTACCGTGACACCAACGACCAGGGTGGAAGCGGCTATGAGCTTGATTTCGTTGCCCAAGCCAGCGGCAACTTCCGCCTCCGGGGCACGCTGGCATTTCCCGAAACCCGGCAGAGCAACGCCTTGCCGGACACCCGCCAATACCTCGCGGCCAACCTCGCGACCTGGCAGGCCGGGTTGTCCGATCCCGCCGTCACCAACCCGGCGCAGATCGCCAGCGACATCGCCACGATCCAATCCCGCATCCAGGCCTCCGCCGAGGGAAGAAAGCTCAACGGCCAGCCGGACTATAGCGGCAGTTTGTTCGGCACCTACACGTTCGCTGCCGGAGCTTTCAAAGGCGCGAGCGTGGGCGGCGGCGTAACCTTTCTCGGCCCGCGCATCATCGGCAACGCCGTGGGTGATTCCTACAGCTACATCAAGTCGGATGCCTATTACTCGGCCACCCTGACTGCGGCGTATGCCTTCAAACTCAATGGCCGGAACATCCGCCTGCAATTGAACATCAACAACGCGCTGAACAACGATGACCCGTTCTATACCGCGACCCGGCCGTTCAATGGTGTCGCCTACCGCGACGCTTACTATTATCCTGAACCGAGAAAATTGCTTCTGTCTGTGACCCTCGACCTGTAAGCGTTGCGACTGCATCGCGGTTTGCAGAACACAAGCAACACGTCCGCTACATGATAGGCGTCGGAGCCGGGTGCTGATAATATGGTGGATGCATTCACCCCAAGTGCCGACCGAACGGCCGTAAGCGAGCAATTTGGACGTGGTGACATAGGTTCAGGATTTGGTTAAAGTGGCGGGATGACTCCAGCGATCACGACCCAGGCGGCGGAGGCCGCCACCAGGAGCCGCAAAGCGTATTCCGCGCAGGAGAAGGCCGACTACCTCGCGCTGTTCGAGCAGAGTGCGATGAGCCCGGCGGACTTCTGCCGGGCGATGGCGCTCAACGAGGCGACGTCCGGGCATTCTCACCGTAGAGCCGCGATGAGTCGCGCCCGCGACGGCAGGAGGAATTTCCGCAAGCAGGCGCTGACCTGATGCTTCACGGTCGGCTCGGCGCGGCCGAGTTCGCTGGCGATTTCCTTGTTGGAATACCCCGCGCAGACATAGACCAGGACACGCCTCTCCGCCAGGCTGAGTTTGCGCAGCAGGAAAGGCGGCAATCGTTGCACGCGAGTGATGGCATCGGCCACGTCGGGAGGAAAGTCGTAAGCGTCAAGCCGGGTGCCTCGTAGTTACGAGAGCTACGATCTGGTAGGGTGTCGTAATGCCGACTACTACGACGCGGACGGCGGAGACGGAGTTGATCGACACGGGGGAGAAGCGCGGCGCGCTGGGGCGGCGGCGGACGCCGCCGGAGCGACGGGCGGAGCTGCTGGCCGAGTATCGGCAGAGCGGCCTGACCCAGGTTGCGTTCGCGCGGCGGGAGGGGATCCGGTATTCGACGTTCTGCACCTGGGCGCAGGCGGAGCGGGAGGCCGGGAAGCCGCCAGCCGCGCCCGCCGGGCGGAAGCAGCGCCGGAGGCCGGGCCGACCTCTCAGCACGAGAAGCTCGAGCCGGGCTTCCTCGACGGGCTGCTGCGCGAGGCGGCGGAGTTCGACGCGGCGGCCACCACCCGCTGAGCGCCCCTCGGGTCCGGTCTGGACCGCTCATTCCCACCGTCTCGCTGCCGGCCACGTTGATCGGACGGAAGTTGAACTCCCGGGCCACGCGCACCAGCACCGGCTGGCCCTCGCGGGTCGGCGTGGCGTATTTCCACTCGCTGATGGCCAGGAGCACGGATTGGGAGAACGCCTCGTCGTCGGACGAGACGATCAAAGGCATCCGCACCCGGCCGTCGGGGTCGATGTAATACTCCACCACCACCTTGCCTTCGCGGGCGATGGCCCCGAGCCGGTCCGGCGGCATGGGCTGGATCTCCACGATGGCGTCGGGCGGGCTGTCCAGCTCCTCCATCTGGCAGGTGCGCTGCCAGAAGACTTCCTTGTCGTTGATTTCTCTCACACGCAACCGCATCTCCAGGTCGCCCGGCACGATGCGCACGCCGCCGCTGTTGCGGAAAAGGAAGCGCAGCTCGGTGCGCACCGGGACGGGCTGCCCGTGGAATGTCGCAGACTCGTATTTCCATTTCTGGATCACGTCCAGCGCCTCCTTCGCGAACAGGGCGTGCGTATAACCCGTCACCATCCAATCCACCAGCCGGCCCTGTTCGTCCACCATGATCAGGATGCGCGCCTCGCCCTTGTCGAGGAACCGGTCCGCCAGCTTTTCCGGATAGAGCGGCAGTTGCGTGCGCACGATGGTCAGCGGCGTGGATGGCCCGGAACGCCCGCCTTTCCCCTCCGCCGTCGCACAAACAGTCGCGACGGCAGCCAGGGTGGCGGCCAGCAGGAGTCGGGGTGGCAGGGGGGGCATGGCGCAGTATCTCCTTTGGCAGACTGCATTATAGACCTCCGCCCCGCTTCGCGCAATGGCGTCTGCCGCAAATTTCAGTGCGATCGTCGCTAATGCCGGCGGGAATCCGCCGTCCTACCACCAATTCCGCCGTGCCGCGGCGGCCAAAGCCTCCTCCAGCGGGGGGAGATACGGATGCCATTTCCTTTCCCACTCGAGGCTGACAAACCCTGCGAACTCGCGCCGCAGGACTGGCAGCAGACCGGCCGCAGGAAACTCGCCCTCGCCCGGCCGCACATAGGTGAACGGATGCCGCGCGCTCGGCCGGCTGACGCTGTCTTTCACATGCACATGCACGACATGCGGCTTGATCGCCGCCCAGGTGACAAGCGGATCCTCCCCGCCCTTCTTCCACGTGTGGTGCGTGTCCCAAAGGATTGACGCGCCGCCTGCCGCGTTCACGAACTGCCCGATGGCCGCGGCGGTGAAGAGCGAATCGTGCGTCTCCACCATCAGGTCGGAGCGCCAGCCTTCTCCGGCCCGCAGCTTCCGCCACCACTCCATGCTGCGCAGCATCGCCCCGCGCGCGGTGTCGTCGCCGGGTTTGCCGCCATCGAACACCCGCAGCCACCTCACCCCGAGCGCCTCGCCCCATTGGACGAACGCCTTCAGCGCCTCGCGCGCCTCGTCCGTTTCGTCCGACAGTTTGAAGGAGGTGTCGAGCGCCACGACCTTCAGGCCGAGCCTTGCCGCCTCCGCGGCTAGCGCCGCTGGCGCGCTGTATTTCCGGGCGAAAAGCGCCGGCAGGTCCGCCGTGCCCTCGAGGAAGCGTAACTCCGCGCCATCGAGCCCATGCGCCTGCACCAACGCGGCCACGACAGCGAGATCACGCTCGGGACAGCCCAGGGTGGTAAAGGTGCGCTGGTAGCTCACGAAGAAATCACCATGCGAGGAGCGCATGGACCGGCGACAAAAAATAGGCGCCTCGCGGCGGCCTCGTCCTGACGAACAGGTGATGCGATGTCTCAGAGTCTCGTGCTGAGGCTCAGGATGAAACGTCCCGGCGTGCCGCGCGACTGGTTGGCGTTCCAGTATTCGGTGTCCGCGACGTTCTTGGCGCTGAGCGTGCCGGACCAGGTCCGGCCGCCCATCTTCCAATCGCGGCCGGCGGTCAGGTCGTAAATGGTGCTGGCTTCCAGGAACAGGGTCGGGTTGGCCGTGCGCTGGGCTTTGTCGCCGGTGTGGACGAAGCCGCCGCCAAAGCCGCCGGAGGAGGAGGTTCCTCCCGTCACGCCGCGCACGCCTGATCCGCAGCCGCGAACCCCGGCGGACGACATGGGCGTGACGCCAACACCGGAAACGCGGATCAGCACTTCGCCTGCTCCAGTCGGGGCCTTTGGACGGAACATTTCAAGCGACGACGAGCCGATCACCGTGACCATCAATCATGAGGGCGTGGATTATGAGATCGTGACCACGCGCCGGCAGATGCGCAGCGTGGATGAGCACAACCGCCGCGTGCTTTCCGGCATAGGGCAGATTCTCATCGGGCTCATCCCGGGCATCGGGGATGCGCAGGACATCATCATACTCAACGATCCCGATGCCGCTCCTTGTTAGCCAAGCCAATCCCGGGGATGTCTAGGTTGGTGTTTGTGCCTTTTCCCAAACTGAGGGATAAATCTATTGAAGACCGTATATACGGCGAAGTTCATCACGGCTTCAGCGTTGAAACCACCAAATTGAGCGACCTCGTCGCAAATCGTGTATATTGCCGTTCCCTCGTGTGTGCGAACCTTGCTGCTTAGAAGTCCCCCAGGTATGATGTCGTCCCGACGGATGTTGTATCTTTTGCCATCTCCCAAGGGATAAATGCAAACCGTTAGAAAGTTATAGAAGGTCGACTGGAGCGGAACCTTACACGCAAAATGCAACTCGGTCAGAAGTGGCGCAGTGTCAGTTCTCGTCATCAACCCAGCGACATTCTGGTGAATGAGTTTCACGGTAGAGTGAAGTAACGACCTTCCTCAAGAAATGCCGCAAAAAAGCTGCGATGTCACACACCGCAGCTTGGAAAGCCGACTGGCGGGGTCTCAGGGGGGCGCCGGCTCGATCGGGTTCTCGGAGACGACTTCGACGGAAAACTCGACCGTCACCTCGGGATGGAGGCGGACTTTCAACTCATGCTTGCCGAGGGTCTTGATGGGCTGGCCGAGATGGATGCGCTTCTTCTCCACGGAGATGCCCGCGGCGGCGAGCTTGTCGTGGATGTCGCTGGCGGTGACGGCGCCGAAGAGCTTGCCGCCCTCGCCCGTCTTCACGGCGATGGCGATGCCGGCCTTCTCGATCTGCTTGGCCAGCGCCTGAGCGCCGTCCAGCTCCTTGGCCTCGCGGAGGGCGCGGGCCTTCTTGAGGGCCTCGACCTGCTTGCGGTTGGCGACCGTGAGCGGCACGGCCATGCCCTGCGGGAGGAGGAAATTGCGCGCGTAGCCGGCGCGGACCTTGACCTGGTCGCCTTCGGCGCCGAGGCCATCGACGGGTTTGAGGAGGAGAACTTCGTTGTTAGCCATTTGAGTGATTGGGTTGTTTGAAATCTGGTCAGACTGTCATTGAGAGGAGCGGAGCGACGAAGCAATCCATCTGGATCGCCACGCCCCGCCAAGCGGGGCTCGCGATGACAAGGCGGAGGTCAGAACGGCACGTCCTCGTCGAGGTTCTCCTGCTGGGCCGGGGCGGACGGGGGGGGGCTGTCGCCTCCGGCGGCGCGGCGCGGGGGCGCGGAATAACGGGACTCCCCGCCACCACCGGCATTGTCGCCGCCGCCGCGACCGGAGCCGAGGAACTGGAAGTTCTCGCACACGACCTTCATGCGGCTGCGCTTTTCCTTGGTGTTCTTGTCCTCCCACTGGTCGAGGCGCAGGCGGCCCTCGACGAAGAGCGGGCGGCCCTTGGTGCAGTATTTGGAGATGTTCTCGCCGGAGCGGCCCCAGGCCTCGATGTCAACGTAGGTCACTTCCTCGCGCTCGCCGCCGCTCTCGTCCTTGAACTTGCGGTTCACGGCGAGGCTGAAGGTGCAGATGGCGGTGCCCTTCGGCGTGACCCGCAGCTCGGGATCGCGCGTCAGGTTGCCGATGAGCATGACTTTGTTGAGATTGGCCATGGGGAGTGGCGCCAGGCGGCGCGGTCAGGCGTTTTCGACGAGCGCGCGGTAGACGCTGTCGTTGAGCCGCAGGCGCTCGTGGAGCTGGGCGGTGGCCTCGGCCGGGGCCGAGAAGGCGATGTTCACGTAGATGCCGGAGGGGAACTTGTCGTCGGTGCGGCGCGCGAAGTCCTTGCGGCCGAGGTTCTCGACGGCGGTGACCTCGCCGTGCACGGCGGCGATCTCTTTCTTCACGCCCTCGATGATGGCGTCGACGGAGTCTTCCTTGCCCCGGTTGTCGAGGATGAAGGTGGCGCGGTAGTTACGCTTGGTCGGTGTCATTTTTGGCTCTGCGGTTGAGGATATTCATGGCCCGGGAGCATCCGCTGTCAATGAGCAGGCGGAGGCCTTCCAGGTGGGTGGTGAGTTGTCGGTCGATGAGAGTCTGTTCTGCGGTGGAAAATTTGGAGAGCACGAAGTCTGCGAGGTCCATCTCCGCCGGGCGCGGGGCGCCGACGCCGAGCCGGTAGCGGACGAATCCGCCGCCGGTGTGCTCGAGCAGGCTGGCGATGCCGTTGTGGCCGCCGGCGCTGCCGCGCACGGAGATTTTCACGAGCCCGAGGTCGATGTTCAGGTCGTCGTAAACTACGGCGAGCGAGGCGACCGGGAGCTTGTGGAAGTCGAGCAGCTTGCGCAGGGCGCGGCCGCTGTCGTTCATGAAGGTCCGGGGCTTGGCCAGCCAGCGGGTGACGCCGGGGCGGACGTCCCAGCGGGCGACATCGGCCTCGAAGCGCGGCTCGTGTTTCCACGAGAGCCCCTCGGCCTGCGCCAGCGCGTCAACCACGACGAAGCCAATGTTGTGCCGCGTGCCGGCGTATTGGCGCCCGGGATTGCCCAGTCCGGCGATGAGCGAGACGGACATGACTCAAAGAACGTGCTGCAAAACGCGATCCGCCCGCGCGGGGCGGACGGACCGCGGCGAAAAGATTACTTCTTGGCGGGAGCCGCCGGCTTGGCGGCAGCGGCCGGAGCGGCGCCCTTGGCGGGCGCGGCGGTGGCGGGAGCCTTGGCATCGCCGGGCTTGGCGGCGGCGGCACCGGCGGCGGGAGCGGCGGCGGCACCCTCGGCTCCGGGCGCAGCGGCGGCGCCTTCCGCTCCGGAGACAGCGGCGGCACCCTCGGCACCCGCGACGGGTGCAACGACGGCCTCGACAATCTCCTCGACCGGCTGGACGCACGAGACGACCGGCTGGCGCGTGTCGCCAAGGAACTCGACACCTGCAATCGGCTTGAGCTCGGAAATGTGGATGGTCTCGCCGACCTTCAGCTCGGTCACGTCCACATTGATGAACGTCGGCAGATCCTTCGGCAGGCAGCGGATGCGGAGCTGGTGCGACACCATCTCGAGCACGCCGCCTTCGGTCTTCACGCCGTAGGCCTCGCCGGTGACGTGGACCGTGACGTTGATGACCATCTTCTCGTTCTCCTTGACCTCCTGGAGGTCGAGGTGGAGGTAGCGGTCGGTGATGGGGTCGCGCTGGACTTCCTGGAGGAAGGAGAGCGCCGCGGTGTTGCCATCGCGCTTCAGCTCGATGAGGGCGGCGCGACCGCCGATCTCCTTGAGGAGCTTGATGAATTCCGGCCCGTTGATGGCCAGACTCTCGGGTTTCGTGTGCTTGCCGTAGAGAATCGCCGGGATTTTCTCGGCCTTGCGCAGGCGCCGGGAGGCGCTGCGACCTGTGCCCTCGCGGGGCGAGACGGTGAGTTGGTATTTCTTCATGATTTCGTTCCCCCTGTCGCTCCGGAATTGGAGGCAGGCGTAGTGGAAAGCCGGTGAGGTTGACGGGGCGCCGCGACCGATAGCAAACAAAACTTTGCCACCGGCTTCAGAATCCCGGCTTTTACACGATAGAGGGGTTGACAACCCCTTGGCGCAGTCTCTTTTTTGGCCGCTCCTTGGCGCGCCACATTGCCCGGTAGCTCAGTGGTAGAGCAGGTGACTGTTAATCACTTGGTCGCTGGTTCGATCCCAGCCCGGGCAGCCATTTTTAGCCAATGAGTTACGTAGTTAGTTCTGTGTGATAATTTTTGTCTGTCCGACTTTTGTCCGGGTTTTTTAGTCACGCGAGAGGTTGGGGATCGAGAGAGCTCATCACAAATGCAGGTGATGTCTGTTGTGGTCGCGGGTAATGGAGACGAGACGCCCCCTCCCCCCATGCAACCACCCACCTCATCACCATTCCGCGCGAGCCTTTCGCTCGCTCTCGCAGTCGCCCAGCTCGCCCTCCTGGCCGCGGCCGTCGTGCTCCTCGTCAGGATCTCCCGCCAACCGCCGGCCGCGCCAGCGCCGACCGTTGCCGATTACCTCAAGCTGCGAACGAGCCCCGCCGGACTCGAGGAGATGCGGGCGCGCACGCCCTATGTTGAGGTTCACGTCGAAAACTGGCCGGCATCGCTCGACGGCCTGGCAAAGCTTCAGGCCGAGATCGTGAACACCCAACCGCTAGAGAGCCACGTCAGCAATCTGCCGATGTGGGCCGAGGCGGACGTCGTTCCCGTTCGGGTCACCCGCTAGCGAGATTACGCCGGATTCGGGCAACGAGGCGCCGCCTTCGGCATATCTCGGGCGGGAGCCTTGGCACCGCTGGTTGCTGTGCTCGATTGCGCGTCTCGGGCACCCGAGGCCGCATCTCGCTAATACCGCACCGCCAGCAATCTGCTTTGTTTCATCAGATCTTCTGTCACACTGACATTGTGTCCAGAAAATCAGCCGCCGGATCAAGACCCGCCAGCGCTTCGCAGCGCACTACGACAAGTTTCCTGGGAGTTCCCACAGCTTCGCCAAGGTTGCAACCATTGTCGATTTGCTCTTTCATCGGTTCTAAAATGGCGCTTGGGCTAAGCGACGAATGAGTTCTATTTCGCTTCATGCCACTCGAGTATTTTTGACTCTAGCGCGGATCAGCATGGCGGGCGAATCGCCCTGATTCCTGACCATGTAGGGCCCGGCTTCGGCTGGAACGACAAAGGTCTCCGCAAAGGCGAACACTCTTCTTGCTCCTGCCCGGGTGACGATCTCGATGCGCTTGCCGTCCACAAGCATGAGGACGTGGCACTGTCCGTCTGCCGGCACGTTTAGCGAACGAGTAAACGTCCATCGTTCGATTTCGTAGAAATGCCTTTCGTGTGTAGGCAGCCGCTCACGACGCCAGTCCGGCCCTTCTTCGAGCACCTCAGGCCGACTGATCAGCTCGCGCACCACGGTATCGCCTTGCAGCGAGAAATCCAGATTGGCAAGACCGTGACCGAGGTTGAGGGGCCGCGGTCTCCCGTCGAGGTCCGGTCGCAGCCAATCATAGAGCTTGAAGGTGAAGATATACGGCGTGCTGCTGATCTCTAGCACGAGGCTGCCGCGTCCAGCACCGTGGACAGCGCCGTGCGGGATCAGGAACAGGTCGTGCCGCCGCGCGGGGAATGATTGGACGAACCGGCCGGTGTCGAGCGGTCGGTGCGCCTGGTGACTATCGTCGAGATCGCCCGCCAACTCACTGGGCCCAACATCCGTTTGCAATCCTAGATAAACCTTGGCGTTCTCTTGCGCGTCGAGAATATAGTAGGTTTCGTCTTGCGTGAAGTTTTCACCGAAGTGCTTGCGGATATAGGCGGGCGCAGGATGGACCTGGATGGAGAGATCGCCCCCATCCCAGGTGTCGAGAAAGTCGAAGCGGATGGGGAATTCCACGCCAAAGCGCGAGGCGGCTTGACCAAGCACGGCCCGGTGCTCCTGGAACATCAGCAGATCGAACGAAGCTTCCAGCAGCAAGCCGTCGCTGCCCGCGAGGACGATCCCGTTCTCCGGCGTGATCAACTCGAAAGACCAGGCGTAGTTCGGCACAGACTGGTTCAAGCCGGCGAACCGGCGCTTCATCCAATGGCCGCCCCAGACCCCGGGCTCGAACCACGGCCGGACGCGCAGCGGCTCGCGGGCAATCCGGCGCAGCGACGTGCGCAGGTCCTCGCCCGTCATCCAAGTGAAGGCACCGTCGCGCTGGCCATCAACGAAATAGTCGAGACGAGGCAGCAGCGTCTGCTTGTGCGCGTTGAGCGCGATCCAATCGATGAAATAACAACGCTTGTAGGTCGCGCTTGCGACACCCGGGAACTCCATGCCCAGATTCGTGACACTGCCGGCACGCAGTCGGAACTGGATCTCGTTCTTCGGCACGTCGATGTAAACCAGCGGTCCGTTCCACTCCGCCAGTGCTGCACCGCTGCCGTAGAGAACCGAGAACCTGTCCGGCATAGGTCGCAACAAGCGCAGGGCATCGGCATCGAAGAAAGCCCGCAACTCGCCGGTAAAGCGTGTGCCGAAAATGGATCCGGTTTCCCCGAGAAACGGCGCGACGAGCGCAGCGATGTCGTTTTCGCGGCGCAGCGCAGCATCGACGCACAGCCAGTTCGGCTGGATGCCGCGCGCGCGGAACGCGGCGTCGACCTCGCGTCTGACATCGTCCCAGAAGACGCCCTGGTAGCCGTCGATCACGATACAGGGCGCTCCGGCTAGTGTTTCGACAAGACCGGTCAATCCCTGGTGAATCCGGCCGCCTTCGACTTTCTGAGTCGGGTAGATCTCATAGCCATCGTCGCAAGCGCGGCGCGGCTGACTCAGCGGCAAAGCCGGTTGAGCCGTCTTTCGTCGCACCGCTCGCAGGGGTGGCGGCTCGGCTGCGAAAAGCGCAGCACCCGCGACCGCCGCTGCCTCTGTATCGACAGCGCGTTCCACCGCGATCTTCAGCCCCCCTGCCGCGAGATTGCGAGCCAGCGGATCACCGAAAAATGGCCAAGCGTGGCAAAGATTCCCACCAACCACGAGGCGCCTGATCTCAGCCTGCCGGAGCCATGGAGCGAGGAACTCGGCCAGGTTCGCCGCCAGCTCCGAGAACACCGCACGGGCGATCTCGCCGCCAGCCTGAGCGGCCTTGTCGCAGAGTTCCCGGCCATGCGCCGGCGTGACACCGGTCAGCTCGTGATACCGTCGCACCAACCAACGTGTGGAGAAATACTCGTCCGCACGGCTGGCACGGAATGGCTGCTGGTAAAGAAATCCGCCTGGCGGCACGCACGGGCCAGCGGCGCAAATCTTCCCGTCGAGAACAAAAGCGGAGCCGAGACCGGTGCCGAGGGTTACCGCAAGGGTGTTCTCCTCCGGAGCTATCCGTCGGCTCTGATGCCAGCCCCAGGCAAAACAGACCGCATCGTTGACGAAGCGGACGGACCCAACGCTTTCCCGCGCCAGACGTGTCGCGAGCCACTGGCCGAGATCCAAGCCGAATAGCGCGCCGTATTTGCCCGGTGGGCGCAGCAGGGCCAGTCCGCGTGCATAATCGAACGGGCCGGGAAAGGACAGTCCCAGCGGGAACGGTCCGCTCGCTGTCGGAGCTGCAAGGGCAATCTGCGTGACCAGGCCGGCCAGCATTTCCAGAATTGAGCCGGCCTCCGCCCTCGAATCCATGGCCACGCGGCGCAGGCTCTCGCCGCGCACCTCTGGCCCGGCTGTATCGACCAGAGCCGCAGTGGCATGTGTGCCGCCCACATCGACTCCAATGGCGAGGGCCGGGTTCATAAGTCGAGCTCTCTTGGCCTACACATTGGCGTGTGGTGCTGGACGGCCGGGCGCCGGCTCAGTAGCCGGGCGCGGCCACCGTTCCGGGCGCCTCCGTTCGCGCCAGACCCGCCGGCATGGGTCCGGGCAGGCCGCACCGCATCGCCTCGGTCAGAATGGCCTCGGTGGTGGTGGCGCCGATCCGCGTGACGCCAAGAGCGCGCACACGCAGCAGGTCGTCAAGCGTGCGCACGCCGCCTGCCGCCTTGAGCCGGACATCCGGACCGCTGTGCCTCCGCATAAGTCGAAGGTGGTGATCGGTGGCGCCGCGGTAATTGTAGTCGCCCCCCGCTTGCTTGACGAAGCCATAGCCGGTCGAGGTCTTCACGAAAGCCACCTTGTGTTCCGTGCATAGCTCGCACAGGCGGATGATCATATCATCGGAAAGGTAGTCGTTCTCGAAAATGACCTTAAGGAGCGCGCCGACGCCGGCGCAGGCGACGTTCACGGCTTTCAGCTCCGCGGAGACGTAAGCCCAATCGCCGCCCAGCGCTTTGCCGATGTTCACGACCACGTCGATTTCGGTGGCGCCTTCCGCGATCGCCCGTTCGCTCTCGGCCACCTTGAGCCCGATGTGCCCGTTCCCATGCGGAAAGCCCGCCACGGCGCAGACCGCCACGCCCGAGCCACTAAGCGCGTCCGCCGCCAAGGGCACGGCGTAGGGCTTCACGCAAGCGGTCGCGCACTCGCAGCGGCGGGCGAGGGCCAGGCCGTCGCGCAACTGCGCGTCGGTCATCGTCGGATGCAGCAGCGAATGGTCGATCATCTTGGCGAGATCGAGAATGGTGACGGAACGGGTGGAGGCTGATGTTTTCATGGTGAGGAATTTCTAGCGGTGCGGATGGGCGCTGCGGATCGCGCGGCAACCGGCCCGGCACGAAGCGGGAGCAAGGTGGCGGCAAGCGCGAACAAGCCGACAACGGAACCGCCGCCAGGCTGTTTCTGCCCGCGCGCCCCGGGTCCGCCGGAGTGAAATGAGCGTGCGTCGCTCATGGCGCTTTCCCCGGGTCGCCTGCGCTCAACGCGAACGCCACGCAGCTGTCGCCAGCCTTCGTGCCGAGCTTGCCGCCACCGCACGCGATCACGATGAACTGGCGTCCGTCAATCTCGTGGCTGCTCGGCGTGGCGAACCCGGCGGCCGGCAACTCCACTTCCCACAGTATCTCGCCGTTCGAGCGGTCGAATGCGCGAAACATTCCGTCCTTTGTCGCCGCGATGAACACAAGGCCGCCCGCCGTGACAAGCGGGCCGCCGTAGTTTTCCGCCCCGGTGGGCGGAACGCCCCTCGCGCTCAGCTCCTTGAACTCGCCAAGCGGCACGCGCCAGCGGTATTCGCCTGTGTTGAGATCAATCGCGTTCAGGGTGCCCCATGGAGGAGCGATCGCGGGACGGCCTTCAGCGTCGAGAAATTTCCGGTGGGCTGGATAGCCGTGGCGATCGACGAAGCGCGCATACCCGCTCGCTTCGAGCGCGGGATCGCCCGGTCCCTCCTGCGCGCCACCGGGGCCTGCGCCGTGCTCGTCGTCGCCGTAGATGTAACCGGCGATCGCTGCGCGGTCGGTCACGGAGAGCGAGGTGAAGCCCGGCATCATATTGCGGCCCGCCGCCATGAGCCGGGTCGCCTCGGCGCGTGGCATCCTCTCCACCAGGCCATCGAGGGAGGGAACTCCACCCGCTGGATTGCCTTTTTTGTCCGCGCCGTGACACGCGATGCAGTAGAACATATACAACCGCTGTCCACGGCTGAGCCGCCCTGAGCCGGCCTGCGGGATGTCCGAAAGCTGCACGACGTAGGGCAGCTCATTCGCGTTGACATAGAGCACGCCGTCCTCGTCCGCGCCGGCTCCGCCCCACGTCGCGCCACCCTGCAGGCCCGGAACGATCAGCGTCGGCTCTTTCGCGAACGGCTGAAACTGCCCGCGGCGAAGCCCATGGAACTCGGCGAGGAGGCGGTCGCGATCGGGCGCAAGCGGGCTGATATCGTCCGCGGTCATCTCCTGTCGCGCGAACGGCGCCGGTCTTTCCGGAACCGGCTGCGTCGGCCACAGAGTCTCGTCGGGTAGCGCCCCGCTGCGCGGCACGGGCGTCTCTACGATTGGGAAGACCGGGGCGCCGGTTTCGCGCTCGAAGACAAACACATGGCCGGACTTCGTCGCCTGTGCGACCACGTCGATTTTGCTTCCGGCGCGCGTGATGGTGAGCAATGTCGGCGGCGCCGGGAGATCGCGATCCCAGACGTCATGATGCACGAATTGAAAGTGCCAGCGCCGCCGGCCCGTGCGGGCGTCGAGCGCGAGCAGGCAGTTGGCAAAAAGATTCTCGCCCCGCCGGCTGCCGCCCCAAAAATCCGGCGCCGCCGAACCGATCGGCACGAACACCATCCCGCGTGCACGGTCGATGGCCATGCCGGCCCACCAATTCGCGCCACCGACATCAATGTTCTTGTAGGCGTCCTCCGGCCATGTTTCGCAGTCGAACTCGCCCGGTTCTGGAATAGTGTGGAAAACCCAAACAAGCCGGCCGGTGCGCACATCGAATGCTCGCACATGCCCCGGCGCCGCCTCGCCGAGTTCGCCTACGCGTGTGGGCATGATGATCAGGTTTTCAAACACAGTGCCCGGCGAAGTGCTCGTGACCCACTTGCCGCGCGCACGCTCGCCCAGCCCGGCACGCAGACTCACGCGGCCATATTCGCCAAAGGCTGCCACCGCCAAGCCTGTGCGGGCATCAACGGCGTAAGGCCACGATTCAATGGTGAACAGAATCCGCCGATCGTCGCCGTCGGCCCAACAGACCACCCCGCGCTGGTTGCCGCCGATCTCGTGGCCGGGCATCTTGAAGCGCCATCGTTCGCGCCCGGTCGCGGCATCAAGCGCGAAAACCTGATTTTTGGCCGTCGTGCTGTAAAGCACGCCATCAACAATGATCGGATTGCACTGTGTTTGACCCGGGTCTCCCGAGTGAAACTCCCACGCCACACGCAGGGCACCGACATTATCAGGCGTGATCTGCCCGAGAGGAGAATAGCACGCACGCACAGGCCCGCCGAGGTATTCGGGCCAATCGGCGGAGAATGCAACGACAGGCAGAGTGACGGCAAGAACGGTGCCCCAAACCGATACCCGGAGGTCATGGCGCCTTTGGCCCCACATGCGTGCGGCGCTCGCTCGGGACAATCCACCAAACTTAGCATGAGATGTTTCAATCCCGGCAGTCATAATGTCAGAGAATCCCGGGCAGCAGCAGGCAGAAGGCGACGATACCGACGAACCAGACTCCGAGGATCGTCACATCACGCCATGGCACGCCGCCGGACAACAATGCTTCTTCAGTCGTGCTGCTGGACAGGGCCGACGAGGATGCCGCGGGAGCGAGTAGCCGACTCAAGATGAGGCCAACGGCCAAGGTGACGACCGCGCCGATTGCGTTCCACCAAAACCAGAAAACGTTCTTGAAGCCCAGCCAGAGGACCAGATTCACGCCCACGCCTGCCAGCGCGCCGATGTTTGCCGCCGCCGGCCGGACCAAGCGCCCGAGCACAGCCAGCAGAAACATGCCCAAGATCGGGCCGTAGAAGACGGAGTTGATTTTGTTGATCGCCTCGATGGCAGTGGCGGCCACATTGCCGGCCACGAAGCCAAAGCCAAGAGTGGCGGCGCCCCATCCCAACGCGACCAACTTGCTCACCCGCACATATTTATCCGAGGGGATGGAAAACCAGTTGCCGATAAAGTCCTCCATCGTGACGGCGGTAAGCGAGTTCAACGTCGAACTGTAGGACGACATCCACGCCGCTATGAGTGCGACCACAAGCAGGCCGATGACGCCATGCGGCAGGTAGTCCGTGATGAAGATCGGGATCATCAGGTCGGGTTTGCCGTGCAGGACCTTGGCCCCGAACTCCGCATTGGCATGCGCGAACGTGCCCAGGATCAGTCCGCCGAGACAGTATGCCAGGGTGATGGGGAAACGCAGCAGGCCGTTGAAAAGCAGCAATTGCCGCACGGTCGGCAGGTCGCGCGCGGAGAGGATGCGCTGGGCCTGCGTCTGGTCGGTGCCGTAGTAGGAAACATACAGAAAGACGCCACCCAAGAGCATCGGCCAGAAGCCGAATTCGGTGCCGTCGAAACCGGACTTGGAAAAATCGACAACCGACAGACGGGAGCGGTCGACATGCGCCACAAACGCTTCCCAGCCGCCCATGTAATAGAGGGCGGCCACCATGATGGCGAAGATGCCCAGAACCTTGATGATCATCTGGGCCACCTCGCTGTAAACGATCGCCTTCATGCCTCCTTCCAGCGAGTAGAGGATCGTCACCCCGCCCAGCACGAGCACCGTCTGCCAGAACGGCAGGCCGACCAGCGACGAGATCACCAGGCCGATGGCGTAGATGCCGACCCCGGTGCCGAAGCTTCGGCTCAGCATGAACAGGATGCTGACGAGCGTGCGCGCGCCCCGGCCGAACCTCCGCTCGAGAAAGGCGTATATGCTCACAACGCCCGAGCGATGCAGCACCGGCCCGAGGGTGAGGATGACCGCGATCATCGCGAGCGGCACGCCGAGCTCGAACGTGAGCCAATGCATGCCGCCTCCAGCGCGAAGACCGACGAAAGCAGGGGCAGAGATGAAGCTGATGGCAGAAAGCTGGGTGGCCATGGCCGACATGCAGAGTGAAAACCAGCCAAACTGCCGGCCCCCCAGAAAGTAGTCAGTGCTCTTCTCGCTCTTCTGGAAGCGCCGTCCCAGCCAGAGCATCACGGCGAGATAGAGAGCGACCAGCGTGTAATCGAAGAGGTTCATGATGGGGTGATTTTGCCGCGAGTTGTCATTGGACCGGACGCTGAAAGGGCGCTGCCGGCAGGCCGGCGTCATTGAAGATCACGGCGGTCGGATCGGCGCGCCAGGCATACCGGATCGCCACCGGAGCCGTGATTCCAGCCGCCCGCACCACGAGATTCTCCCGGTCCAACGCGACCGTCGTCGCCGGCACAAAGACGCCGTCGCCGCCCGCCAGTTCAAGAGCCGCCGCCCCGTCGCCCCGCAACTCGGGCCGGCCGCCGCGCGGATCAAAGCGCACGCGCACCGTGTCGCCCTCTGCGCTGACTGCCGCCGGCTCGGGGCCGCGATCCTGAATCGCCTCACCATGCACCTGTCGGCGCGCAAGCCGCGCCAGACGCTCGGCGACCTCGCGTTTGCGGGGTGGATGGATGTTGTCGGGATCACCCACATCGATGGTGACGGCCTGACCCGTCGCCGGCAACGCCAGCGCGGCGGTCTGGGCGGCGCGCAACGCGACCCAATCGGCCGCCGTCGTGCCCGGCGGCATCTCGCGTTCCCGCAGATTGGGCAGCTGCACCCAGAAAAAGGGTGCGTCATTCTGCCCGAAAGCATGGCGCCACGTTCTGATAAGCTCCGGGAAGAGTCGCGCATATTCCGCCGCCCGCGCCGCGTTGCTCTCCCCCTGATACCAGAGGAAGCCGCGCAGCGCATACGGCACCAGCGGGTGGATCATGCCGTTGTAGAGGCCGGACGGAGCCTGGTAGCGCTTCACAGCGGGCAAGGTGATGGCCTGAGCCCAGCGCTGCGCCACGACGCCAAATTCCGGCGCGCCGGCCAGCGCATCCGCGCTCACCCACGCCTCAATCGGCGTGTCGCCGTGCGTGCTAACGATAAGACCGACCGGCACGCCGCGCGCCCGCCAGAGATCCCGGGCGAAATAGAAACCCACCGCCGAGATCTCCGGCGCCGTGGCGGGCGAGCACACACTCCAGGCGGCAACGGCGGTGTCTTGCGGGGCAGCCGCGGGATTGCGCGCCACGCGCAACTGGCGGATCGCGGGAAAATCCGCGGCGGCGATGTCGGCCGCGGTTCCGCTGAACCGGGCCAACCCGCGATCCATGTTGGACTGCCCTGAGCACAACCATACCTCGCCCACGAGCACGTCGCGCGCCACGATACGGTTGCGCCCCTCGACCACGAGTTCGGCCGGCACGGCGCTGGCGGACAGAACCGGCAGTTCGGCTCGCCACTGTCCGTCCGATCCGGCGACGGCTTCCACCGGCGTCTGGCCGGCAAAGGTCACGCGCACGCGTTCGCCGGGATCCGCCAGGCCCCAGATGGGCACCCGCTCGCCGGCCTGCAACACTGCGTGATCCTGGAAGGGTGGCGCCAGCGTCACATCCGCGTGGACGGCGGCACTCGTAGCGAGCAGCGCGGCAAGCTGGCGTGTTGCGGCGGTCAGGAATGGGGCAGCGTATCTCATAAGCCCTAGAGTGGCGCCGGGTTGTGGATCAGGTCGAGAGCGAGCGAAGCGCTCCAGGAAAACTTATTGGCTCCGAGGCCGCGCCGGGCGTCGGGGATGCCGGGACGCGGATCGTAATTTTCATACAGGCCGGTGTTTTCCAAGAGAGAGAAAATCTCTCCGTGCATCCGCGCGGCCAGGTCGTCCAACCCGTAGCGGCGCAGCCCGTGGTAGATCAGCCAGTTCATCTGGATCCAAACGGGGCCCCGCCAGTATTTCACCGGATCGAAGGCGGACTCGCCGGGCGCGGTCGAGGCACATAGGCGCCAGCCGGGGCCGGGGGCGAAGGACTCCACCAGATGCCGGGCAAGCCGCTCCGCCCGGCCGGGCGAGGCTGCGCCTGCGAGGAGCGGCATGAACCCGGAGTTGGTCATGACTGGGATGGGTCGGTCGCGCCGCAGATCGTAGGCATAATAGAAGCCCGTCTTTTCGTCCCAGAGTTTGGTCTCGATTGCGGCGATCGTTTTCGCGTTCCACGCCTCGATCTCGGCGGCGGGCTCGCCGATCTGCCGGGCAAGCGTGACGAGGGCCTGATTCGAACGCACGAGCAGAGAGTTGAAGAGCACGTCCTGCACAAGAAAGGGGCATTTTTGTGCGATAGCCTCGTCGCGATAGCCCAGGTCGGCGAAAAGATCGACAAGGTGGATGTAACGCTGGTAATTGGCGTTCGTGGGACGGTGGGCCGCATCGGCATTGTGGATATCCCGGCGCAGGCGCGAGATGTCCCTCATGCCGGTGATGTCGATGGCATCGAGCGGGGCGTCCCACGCCGGGGAATTGTCGGTGCCCGGCTCCCAGTTGTGCTGGACATAGACAAGGCCCTCGCCGCGGGGATCGCGGCGGGTGTAGAGATAACGGTGGAAGGCGAGAATCTTCGGAAAAATTTCGCGAACGAACTCCCGCCACAGCGGGGTCTGGCCGCAAGGCAGCGCGGAGATGCGCTCCACGACAAAGGCGAAGACGGGAGGCTGGGTGATGCCGGTAGCCAGGACGCCGGCGGGACGGTCCGGCAGCTCCCCGGTGCGCCACACTTCCGGGCCCGGGAAGTAGTTGGGATTGGGCTGGTGGAAAACGATATGGGGCAGCAAGCCGCTCCGCCACTGGCCCCGGAACATGCTGCGGATCTCCTCCAACGCGCGCTCAGCCCGGTGATGGGCCAGCCCAAGGGCAATAAAGCCGGAGTCCCAGTTCCATTGGAAAGGATAGAGTCGGCCGGACGGGACCGTGTAGGCGCCGCGCCAGTTGAGATCGAGGATCTTCTTGGCACGGTCGGCGAGGGATTGGGTGGCGGAGGCAGGCATGTCAGGGTTGGGTTGGTTCGATCCGCGCAGCGGCGGGGTGCCGGCGCAAACACGGCCGGCCGGATTCATCGCGCTCCACGATGACATCCAGTCGCTCGCCGCGGCAGGCGACGCCCTTGAGCGTTAGCCGCTTTATGGCTGCTGGCAGCACCGGGGCGTATTTCCCCGCGAGGCCCTCACCGGCAAGGCGCAAACCGGTGAAGCCGTAGAGGAAATTCTGCAGGAAGCCAGCCGTCGTGGCGAGGATGTAGGTGGCGTTGTTATGCGGCGTCTCGCTGCGCACGAGAAACGGCGGCTTGAGGAAAAGCGCCTGCTCGTGCCGCAGCCAGCGCAGCGCGCTCTCGGCGTCCCCCAGCTCCGCAGCGTGGATCGCGAGCATCACGACCATCATCTGGTTGAGCTCGGGCGACAGCTCGGCGTTTTTGCGCAAGGCGTATTCGTAGTCGTTGCGGCGCACGTCGTCGGACATCGAAAGGTCCAGGCTCGGATAGGTGAGGAACGTGAGGCTGCCCGCCATCCATGTCCGGCGGTCGTGCGCGACCGACTCGTCGAACACCAGGTGCCGCCGCTCGGACTCGGAGAAGGGCAGATGCATCTTCGCGGCCACCTCCGCCCAGCGCGGGTCGGCCGTCTCGCCCAGCATCCGGGCGGCCTCCGTGGCGATCAAGAGGTTTTTCTGCGCAACGGCGTTGGTGAAGGTCTCGTTGTCCACGTCGGTGTATTTCTCGTCCACCGAGGTGACGCAGAGGATCTCGTAGCGGTCCCTTTCGGGACGGTGGGTGACGCGGCTGAGCCAGAAATCGGCCGTGGCGCGGATGATGGGGAAGCCGTGATCCCGGAGCCATCCGCGATCGCCCGTGGCAAGGTAATACTGCCATTGCGATGAGGCGATGGCGCCGTTGAGGTAGATCTCCCTCTGGGAGTTCACGCCGGCGAAATGCGGGGTCTGCTCGTCGCCGCGCTCCGGGTCCGCCTCCCACGGGAACATCGCTCCGGCGTAGCCGCGGCGGCGCGCGATGGATTGCGCCTCCTCCAGCGTGCGGCTGCGGAACATCGCCAGCGATTTCGCGCGCTCGGGGTGGAGCAACAGGAGGGCCGGCAGATCCCAGGTGTCCGAATCCCAGAACACATGGCCGTAATAGTTCGGGCTCATGCCGCAAGCGGCCATCGCCCACGCCGTATCGACCGTCGAGTTCTGGAGCAGGTAGAACATATCCGCATGGATGACTCGCTGCAACTGCGGATCGCCCTCCACCACGATGTCTGCCTGCCACAGTCCGTGCCAGGCGCGGCGGTGCCGCGCGAGCAGCGCTGCATAGCCCTCGGCGAGGGCCGCCCGGACCCGCGCGGCGTCCTCACCGGGCCCGTCGCCCCACCCATCGCGCGAAACCGAAGCATATTTGACGAAGCAGAGAGGGCGGCCGGCCTGGACCGCCGCGGCAATCACCAGCGCCGCGCCGCGCGTGGTGCGCTCTACGCGCGTGCTGACGAGGGCGAGGCCCGCAGGAACCTCGACGGCGGCAGCCACCGAAAAGCCCGCGCCCGAAGCCGCGGCGCCCGAGAGGCACAGCAGCCGGGCGTCGGCATTCGCTTCGATTGTCCGAACGTCGGACTCGCCGGCATACCAGACGGCGGCGCGCGTGGGCGCGGTGAGGCCGGGCGTCACCAGCGCCCGGCCTTCGGCCGCGAGCGCCTGTTGCAGGTCGAACCAGGTGAGGATCTCGGCGGGAGCGGCCGGGCGTGGGGTTCCCGGCGGGAGCGGTTCAGTCGCGGGGCTGCGCAACAGTGTGTCCTTGAGTTCTCCCCAGGAGTGCCGGGCGAGCGACAGCCGCTGCACGGGGGCGGGCCAGGCTTGGAGGGGAAACCGCAGGCGCACTTCGCCGCTGAAATCGGGCGTGAGGCTGAGCCGCGTGGCTGCGAGATGGTGATCCGCCTGGCTGATGAACGTCTCGACCTCGACCCGGGTGCGGCGGTTGGATCCGGCCCAGACATAGCGTGTCGTCAGCGTGCCTCCGAACATGTCGAGGGTTTGCATGTAGTCCTGCATGGTTTCCACGCCGACGGGACCGGCGTTTAGCCACGCTTCGCCGTCCGAATAGTCGACGCTTGCCCAGTCGGGCAGGGCCGCGGGCCGGGAGACATCGCCCGGGGTGCGGTCCATCAGGCCCACCAGGAGAGAGAGCGCGGGCGCCGTGCCTTGGGGCGACGATGCCACCGAGAAATAGCCGTTCGCCAGGTAGGTCGGGAAATATCGCCCGAAATCGGCGGCGGTCGCGGAAAGGAGAAAGCTGGAATAGCTCATCGGATCGACGCGGAGGGCGCACAGAATCGCTCCAGCCCGCGAATCGGCATGGGGTGCGTGCGATAAGGGACAAGGAGAAACTGCGCCGGGGAGCGGGGGATTCCGGGAGCCCGGCGCCGAGCGGCGCCGGGCTCCGCGGGAAAGTCGCGCCGCTCGAACCCCGGCGCAGCCATCACCCCGGAAACCTAGAAGCGATAGCTGACCGATCCGGTGATGGTCCGAGGCTGGACAGGCCGCGCGTTGAAGAACGCCACGGTGGGATCGAGCACGTTTGATCCCGTGCGCGGATCGCCCTCGCTCAGCCCATCGTCGTCGAACAGGTTGTTCACCGAGAGGCGGAAGCTGAAGCGGTTGGGCGTGACAAAGACCGCGCCAATTTGCGTCTCCCCATAAGAAGTCAGGGGATTGATCGGTCCGTTGGCGCGATCCACCGGGCGCTTGCCGGTGTATTGATAGGAGCCGTTGACGGACAGGGTGCCCCACGCCGTCTCGGCGAAGCGGTAGCTGGCCGTGAGCTTGCCGTAAACCTTGGGGGTGCGCTCGGGGGTGAGACCGTTTTCGTTGAACACCACCACCTGGCCGGTGCTGAGCGTCTGCGTTTTCAGGTTGTTGTCGGTCCATTTGGGATCCTGCCAGGCGGCGTTCAGACCCAAGCTCAGGCCGGGCAGCGGTGTCCAAACGGACTCGAATTCGACACCTTTGGATTCCTGGCTCGCCAGCGCAACCACTGTGGGTCCGACGGTGCCGTTGGGCAGCAGGGTGACCTGTGTGTCCTGGATGTCCTTGATCTCCAGTTGAAACGCGGTGACCACCACGCCGAATTTGCCTGAGCCGAATTTGAGGCCCGCCTCGTAGGATGTGATGATGCGGCTCGGCGAGGTCGCGCGGTTGGCATGGATGTCCTCGGCGAACTCCGTGATGCCGAGAGTGCGCACGCCGCGGGACACACGCCCGTAGGCGGCCAGCCGCCGGGAAAACGCGTAGTTGCCGCCGACCGTGTAGGCGGTGTCGGAGACCCGGTTGTTGCGCGTCTCGAAATTGCCCGTGCCGAACTGGGCACTGCGCAGCGCGGGATTGGCGCTGTTGTTGATGGTGAATGTGCTGGAGACAAATTCGCGGGTCACAACCTGCCGGATGTTGTTGCGGCGAAGACCCGCATCCAAGGTCACCGGTCCCGCCTTGTGCTCCAGCAGGGCGTAAGGGGAGATCTCTCGATCCTCGCCCGTCGAGTTCCGGAATTGATCGCCGACATGGAAGATGCCGTTGAAGGTGGCGGGGCCGATCACGGCGCCGGTGGCGGCATCGAGAATGGTGATGTCCACCCGTCTCGGATTCGGCGTCACATCGGTGAGGATGGTGTTGAACTGGTAATGTTGCTCCTGCTCGAGGAAGGAGTAGTAGAGACCGGCGGTGGCGATGGTTCGATCGTCGTTGAAGGTGCCGATGACGCGCAGATCGTTCTGGAGGTTGCGGACCGGCCCCTCGGAGTGCTGCCAGGACTTACGGTTGCCCAGACCGTTGCCGAGCGAGGCGGCGGCGGCGGCATCCGCCGCGGCGATCGCGTTGTTCTGCCCGGGATACGTCAGGCGGAAGGCGTAGTTGCCACCGCTCAACCCGGCGGCGAACTGCGCGGCGTCCCTCCCGGCCGCCGCGTTGGCGATGCTTTGCCAAGGGGTGGCCACCCCGTTGAAAGCGTAGTCAATGGAGCGGAACCCGTCGCTGAACCGGTTGCGGTTCTCCACCTTGATGCCGTCGGCCAGCTCATACTGGACCTCGGTGCCGAGGTAGTTCACCTGGCTGTAGATGCCGTCGGCCATGTCATAGTTGATATGCCCCACGGGCGTATTGAGCACCGAAAGGATGCGCTGGTCGGCCGAGGCCGAGGTCGGATCCTTCTTGATGTTGGGTCCGCCGGGGATGCTCCGGAAATTGGCGCCGCCCGTCAGTGGCATCGGCAGATCGAAGACATTGTGGTCGTCATGCATCTTGAAAAAGAGCTTGGCATAACCGCGCCCGTTTTCGAAGGTGTGCTTTACATTGCCGAGCAGCTCTCCGCCCTTGTTTGAAATGAACCCCGGATAGCGAACGCCGTCGTCCACCCGATACCAGCCGCCGAGGGCGTAGGTGGTGTTTTTGCCGGCCGGGCCGGAAACCCAGAGGTCGGATCGCAGGGTGCCGTAATCGCTGGTGGTCAGGGTCAGCTCGCCGCGAAAGTTCGGCCCGCCCTCACGGGAGATCAGGTTGATCAGGGCCAGCGGCGCTTGGGACGCGAAGATGTTCGAGGTGCCGCTGCGCAGCGCCTCGACGTTCTCGACGAAGGTGCTCACCCGGGTCCAGGCATCGGGCAGGCCGTGGCGCAGGTTGTTGGTCGCAAGGACGGGGAGCCCGTCCTCATAGAGCATTTCGTAGCTGAAGCCCGCGGTGGTGCCGATGCCGCGGATCGAGACGTTGTTGAACGCCTCCCCGCCGGTGGACTCGACATAGACGCCGGGCACCGCCTTCACCAGCTCGGCGAAGTTGCGCGGCCCGAGATCCTCGATTTTGCCGCGGTCCAGGGTGGTGATGGCGACGGGCGACTCCAACTGCTTGCGTGGCGTCACAGAGCCGGTTACCACGTAGGCGTTGAGCTGGACGATCTCCTCCGCGGGTTTCGCGTTTGCCGCCGCAGCGTCGACCGGGGCTTGCTGGGCAAACGAAGAAGCGGGGAGCAAAGCGGTCAGCAGGAGACCGCCGACGGATATCACCGCGCGCAGTGTTTGATACCGCGCGCAGTCACGCATGGAACTAATGTGGTTATTCATGGTTTGGGGGGGTTGGTGGACCGGGGCAAATCGGGCGATGAAGAGAGTGATTGATTCGCTACAAAAACGTTTTTGTGCCAAGATGCAGAATCTCAATAATAACGTCTGAGTATTCAATATGCACAGTAACGTCATTGGGCGGTTCAGGGGTAAGGAGGGTAATCTCATAGTTTCTGATGGAACAGAAACGTTTTTGTCAATGGAATATTTCGTGGTTTCTCGTCTTAGGGCTTTGGGGCAATTTACATGACTCAACCAACCACTTCATCTTGTGGCGCAAAAAACGAAATTTGGCCCTACAGCTCGTGATAAGTGGCATCAATTAAATAGCCCTATAGGGCTTTGAGCCCTATGGGCTGTCTCATCAACCTGCATGGATGCGCTGCGAGATTCCAACCTATCAGCGGCTTGAACGCAGCGGATGCATGAACCGTCATCCAAGGAGCGGTCTTGTCGCCGTGTGCAATCCTTATCCAAGTCGAATACGCCATCCTTTGCTAGAGGCTATCCGAAAACCTCCTTCAGGAGTAAAACTGAACAACTGAGATGCAGCATCGCTTGAAACAGGCAGGCCGATTTTTCCCAGCGGATGCACAGTCGGCGAAAGTTTTGCAGCCAGCTGATGGAACGCTCGACCGTCCAACGCCGTTTGTAGCGACGCAGCGGGCGACCATCTTGGGTGATGTTCTCAGGACGGCGATTGGACCGATGCGGCGCGATCATTTCAACGCCGCGAGCGGCGAGATCGGCATCGAGTGCGTCGCTGTCGTAAGCTTTGTCTCCGACGATGCGCTCGGGCGTAGAAGGGCTGGCCATGAAGTCGAAAAGTTCCTGCACCAGGCGGCTTTCATGGGGGCCGGCTTCGGTGCTGTAGGCGGCCACGGGCAAACCACCGGCATCCACCAGCAGCATGATTTTCACTCCGCGGCCGAGCTTGGTGGTGCCGATGCCATCTCCGCCGGAGCGGGCCTTGCTGAAGGTCGCGTCTATGAAGCACTCGTAGAGCCTGAACCCGTCGCGCTGTTCGACGCACCGACCGGCTTCACGCATGAGCTGGTCGAAGAAACCAGCCTTGGCCCAACGCAGAAACCAGTCATGCACAGTGCTCTTCGGGCCGAACTCTCGTGGCAGGTCTTTCCACTTCGCGCCGTTGTCGAGGATCCAGAAGATGCCTTGGAGCATCCGGCGCTTGTCGGCCGGCGGCCGACCACCTTTGGGGCTGCGCGGCGCATCGGGAATGCGCTCACACATCCAGTCGAGTTGTTCGTCAGTCAGTTGGAGCATCACTCGCATGTGCAGCACCTATGCCATCAAAAGGGGGTTTTCGGATAGCCTCTAGTCACAGACACCATGCCGCAGCCTCGCCTTGATTACTCCCTTGCCGGTTGGCGCGGGCAACCCGCGATCCGGTCTGTCCGGACATTGTAGACTGGATTTCCTTCCCCGCATCCTCGACCGTGGTTCCCGATGTCAATCGTGCTCCTGGCAAAAGATCTCGGGTTGTCCATTTCCACCGTATCACGGGCGCTGAACGGCTACTCCGACGTCGCGGAAGACACGCGGGCGCGAGTGCTGACGCGGGCCAAGGAAATCGGCTATCGCCCGAACCCGGGGGCCAGGCGGCTGAAGACAGGCACCACCGCGGCCATCGGCGTGGCGCTGCCGGCCGCAAGCAGAGGTGGCCAAGTGGTCGATACCATGTATTCCAGCCTGCTGGGCGGCGTGGCCATGGAGATCGAACCGGCGGGCTATCACCTGCTGGCCACGATGCAGACCAGGCACGACGCCACGCGGGAGGCCGTTCTCTATGACAGTTTCATCCGCGGCGGGTGGGTGGATGCTTTGCTGCTCGTGCGCACCCGTGTCCATGACCTGCGCATCGAGGCTGCGCGCAAAGCTCAGATCCCATTCGTCACTTACGGCCGCACCGAAACCGCCGGACCCTACGCCTGGGTGGACACCGACAACGAGAAGGCCTTTCATCTTGCCGTCACCCGGCTGCTCGACTTCGGCCATACTCGGATCGCCTTCCTCAACGGACTCGAGGAATACTACTTCGCCCATCTGCGGCAACACGGCTTCCACCGCGCCTTTACCGACCGCGGTCTCGCGCCCGACCCGGCCTTGATTTTGCACGGCGAAGTCACGGAGTCGAGTGGGCATGCGCTCTGTCGCTCGCTGCTCATACGCAACCCTGCGCCAACCGCCTTCGTGTGTGCGACTGACGCCGTGGCTTTCGGTGCGATCGCCGCCTGCCGCGAGCAAGGCCTGACCGTCGGCGCCGATGTCTCGGTGGTCGGATACGGCAATAGCAGCGCGTCGGCATTTTGCGATCCTCCGCTCACCACCATCGAGCACCAAGTCTTTGAGAACGGGCGGCATGTCGGCCAGTCGTTGTTGCGGCTGCTGCGCGGCGAGGCCGCTCCCGCCGACATACACTACCTGGAGCCGGTGGTTCTCGTCCCGCGTAAATCCGACGGCCCGCCACGCAGATGATGAATCCAAACGATGGCTCGTGTGACACAACCGAACCGTTTCCTTTGTCACGTCAACACCGGGTCGCGCTTCGCAAGCACGGGAGCAACTGCTCGTTCCCACAGCTCCACCCCAACGCGCGCCAGCAGGCTCAACACTCAGCCAAGAGCTGAGGTGGTCCGTGCAAGGATATTTTGCGGATTCTCAGGCGGCGTTTGGCCGGGGTGAGCGCCGCCTGGCGAGGGCGGCGGGGTAGCGGGTTTCATCGTAGGGCACATTGTCGGTCCAGCAGCGCCAGAGGATGCGCACCTATTTGAAGGCGAGGGCACGCAGGATGGCGTGGTGCCCCTTTCCCGCCGCTTTCTGCTGGCGATAATACGCTTTGGCCCAGGGGCACTTGCTGCGCCACGGACGACGAATCACTGCGAGATTTGCTGATCGGCGCGCTGGCAGGCCGGGTCGAGTCGTCCGCTTTATCTCATCTGCAAGTTAACGCTTATGGGCGTCAGCCCCTTCCCGCCCTGAAGCGAAGCGCGGTAAGCGTGCAACTCCCGCAGGAATGTGGCTTCTCAAAGTCAGAGCGCAAGCGCTGGGCCGGTCTTGCATCACTTCGCGGATCGAAATACGGGCAGCGTCGCGGGCAGCGGTGTTTCCTCGAGGCGGATGAGCGTCTCCAGTTCGGCCAGAGCGGCCGTGTGCTTCACCGCAAGTAGAAACGCCCGTGCGGCCAGAACGCGGCGGTAAAACAGGGTGCGTTCGGCGGCGATCTTGGCGCTCAGGGTTCGGGGTGGAGGCGCGCCGCCGCTGGAAGTCGCGCGACGAAGCGGCCACAATTCTTCCGCGGCTTCGCGCACCGCTGAGTCGGAGGAGGCCCGGGCCCAGGCGGCGATTTTCGCCCGGCGCTCGGCACCCCAACGAGTGACAGCCTCCGCCTTGGCCGGGTTCATCCGGGCAGGGAGAGCGTAGCCAGAGCGCCAGTAGATGTCGTTCAGGATTGGGTCGCGCCGCCCGCGCGTGAATATCAGGTCACGGCTCTTTTCCTCCTCTTGCGCGAGCAGGTATTTTTCGAAAGTCAGGGCATGTCCATCCAAGCCAGACACTGCGCCCGCGTCCACGGCGGCCTTCCAAGCAGGACGCACGGCCTTTTGCCAAAGCTGCGTCCGCTCGCTCGGTCCGGAATCCGCAGCGCGGGGCCGGCCTGCGCGGTTGGCGCCGACCCCGGCGGCCTGTTCGAGTTCCGCCCGGGAGCCACCTGAGATGATCTTTGCCGCCACAAAGTTTTGCTCGCCCATCCGCCTGACGTAGCGGTCGAACTGCGCCCGCTTGGCCGCGAAGGGTCGGCCTCGGCTTTTCGCCAGGCCGACGTCAACCGCCTTTTGATAAGCCGCAACGTGCTTTTTCACTGTCGGCGCGAGCATGGGTTCGCCGGCAAGACGTTCGATGACCTCGGCCCACTGCTCCAGATATCGTTCGGACGTGCTGCGCGGTTTGTCGATGGTCTGATCCACCAGCACCGCCGCCTCGTGGGCGGCGATGAAGGAGCGCGAGGCAAGACCGGTGCTTCCGCCGGTAAACAAGTCCACCGCAAGCAGGTTCTCCGGAACGTAGCGTTCATAGCCCGCCCAGCGGTCGGGGTCGGGATCGGGGTCGCACCCGGCGGCGAGTGACAGCTCGTCGGTGGCCGTGAATCCGGCGATGGGCAGGAGCGTGGATTGCGTTACATCGGCCGAGTCCGGCATCTCGCCGACAAACCATCGCGGCTCTGGTCGCACAGCGCGGGGCAGGCCGAGGTGATGGAAACCGCCGGAGTGGCATTGTGTCATGCAGAAAATCACGCGCCCTTTGCCGAGGCCGGCGGCGATTGTCTCGCGCAATTCGGTCACGCTGAGGGTCTCGCTCTGGTCCGTAGTCCAGCCGTTGTCGGTTTCACGGGGTTTGAGCCGCCACATCGTGATCACGCTCTCCTTCGGCTCCTGCCGGGTCAGCGTGCCGTGGTCGCCCACGAAGAGATGCAGCGTGCCGCCATTTTCCACCGCTGGCAGGATTTCCTCGCGCAGTGCCCGCAGAAACTCCGCCTTGCGCGCCGGCCGGTTGTGCTGGATCGCTCCGGGCAGCCAGGTTTCGCGAATGAATCCGTCCTCTTTCACCTGCCGGCGCACATCGGCGAGGATCGGTGCCTCGCCCTCACGGTTGCCGACGCCGAAAAAGACCCAGACCGAGTCCGCCGGATATGTGGCCTGCAAGTGCGCGACAAGGGCGCGCGCCTGGAGATATTGCGAGTAGTTGTTGGTCAGGGGCGTGCCGCCGCCCGAGAGGAGCACGAAAGCGTCGCGAGCCAACGCGAACGGAATCAAGGCGGCAGCCAGCACGGCCAGCGCGAGCCGGCGAAGGACGGGAAACGCGAGTAACATGAGAGGTAGGTTTCCCACCGTGGGTGGCGGGTGTCTTTCGGGTCACGACGGCCTTGATCGGCTCAGAGTTGCAACAAGCGTCTTACCTCACGCTCCAAGGCGGAGCCACGCGCGGTGGTGCTGGCGAGGCGGCCTTCCTGGTCGATCAGGAACGTGGCCGGGATGGCGTTGATGCCATATTGGATGGAGATCTCGTTCTTCCACCATTTGCCATCGAACTGCTGCGGCCACGGCATCTCGTTTTTCGCCGTAAACTCCGCCAGCACCTTTCTGGCCTTTGCCAGCTTCGCAGCGGCCTGTTCGGGCGTGTCGCCTGCCTTGAGCTGGGCGTTTTCCAACGTGATCCCGACGACTTCAAAGCCCTTGTCGCGATAGGCGGCATAGACCCTCTTTACATTGGGCAATTCGGCGATGCAGGGGCCGCACCATGTCGCCCAGAAGTCCACCAGCACGACCTTGCCGCGATAGTCCTTGAGATCCACCTTGCGTCCGTCCACGGCCGTGAACACGATTGGCGGAAGTACTGAGCCGACGAGCGATTTGGCGTCGGTGAAGCCAACGGGCCGGGCGGCGGCGAGTTCAGCATCCCAGTTGAGCCGGTCGAGATCGAGGGACAGAATCCGGGGCGGCGCGCCCACGCTTGCCAACGCAAGGCTCTGCTGTTGACCCCCGGCAAGTTTGCCAACTGCGAATGCACCCGCACCTACGGCCAAGGTGGCTCCGCGCCAGCCCTTCGCGCGATGTTGATAGACTCGAAGGCACGGGGCTTCGGTGGTGGTCTCGCCAGCCAACGCGATGATCTCGTCCTGGCCATCCCCATTGAGATCAACCGGCTGAATCTCGGTGAAGCGAATGAAGCCCGGCAGGTCTTCGATAAACTCGTAGTTCCACGCGGCCTCTCCGCGCCGCAGGACGGCGATCCGGGATCGCGCCAGCCGGCCATAGTCGGAGTGCCAGCCGTCTCCCACGACGATGGCCGGCGATTGGCCGTCGCGCCCACGGGCGTAGGCGATGGCCGAGACTCCGGCCTGCACCGGCAGCGGCTCGCGGCGGCCGCCCTCGAGCACAAAGGCGTCGCCCACGGCCGGTCCTTTGCCCTGTGGCTCGCCGTAGGGCCGGCCGATCAGGAGCTGACTGCGCCTGCCGCCGTCCAGAGGGCCGGCGGCGATGCCTGAGCCCATGTGCAGCCGGCCAAGTTCCTCGATCTGCCAGCCATCGGCACCAGCCCGGGCGGCACATATGGCCACCTCGTATTTGGAGGCAAAGTAGCGGAAGAGCAATTGCGGCCTTCCGTCGCCGCGCAGATCGGCCAGGCGCATTTCGGAGATTTCCGGCCGCGCCGTCGGGCCTTGGAAAATCTCCACGGGAGCCCAATCCGGGCTGGCCAGCGGTCGGTAGAGTCGCAGCCGCACGAACGTCTTCATGACATCCGCGGGGTCCTCGCTGGGCAGGCCTTCGCCCAGCAACACTTCGCCCTTGCCGTCGCCATCGGTGTCTAGGATCACCACAGAGGTTGGCTGACCGACTACGGTCAGCGCGGTCAGCTCGCGCGCGGCACCGCCGGTATAGTCGAACACGGTCAGCTTGCGGGAGTGACTGTCCCAAGCGACCACCTCGTCCCGGCCGTCGCCGTTGAGGTCGCCAGTCGCCACCAAGGCGCTGGCGGCCCGTAGGTAGCCGTTGCGCGGCTCGCGCTTGGGCTTGGCGGGGCCGGGCGGCTTTTCCGGTTGGGCCGGCGCCGGTTGAGCTGAAAGAGAGGCGGCGAACACGACCGTCAAAGCCAGGGCGCACCGCAATGGGAGATAGTGTTTTTTCACGTTGGATCGATTGATGTTTGGGTTAAGGGACATGCTCCATCAGGGAGCGTGGTTTCGCTCTGCTGATCCGGCAGGGTTCTGCGGGAGAGTCAGAACTCCTTGCGCACCGCCAGGCGGTAGCTGCGCATGCGCAGATCTCCGTAAGGGCTCAAAAAATACGCCGCGCTCACTTCGCCGGCATCGAACGGCGGAGCCCGGTCGAAAACGTTGCGCACGCCTATCTGGAGCGACAGCCCGTTGACCAAACCCGCCCCGAGAGCGGGCCGGCGGGCCGGCTCGCCGCCGGGGCTGCGACCGAATGCATAGCCGAGAAAAACGTCGTGATAGATCTGAGACGGAATTTCGTCGCCGCCCTGGGCGGCCCGGAAGATGCTGAAGACGCCGCCGTTGGCCGACCGGAGCGAGTTAGGGCCGCCGGCTGCGCCATAAACCTTGTAAGAGCTGATGTAACGGGCTGTCCATCCGGCGGACCACCGGCGCCAGTCCCAATTGACAGAGTAGTTGCCCTTGTATTTGGCCGCGCCGCCCTCGCGCGGAGAGTAGCCGGCGGCGTCGAATTCCGGGCGCGTCAGCGAATACTGGCTCTCGAGGCGGCGCATGATCGTTTCACCCGCGCGCAACCGGATTTTTCCCGCCGGCGTGTCCCGGGTGTAGTTGATCCCCAGGTCCCAGCCCTCGGTGACCCGGTGATAGAGGTTCAGATTGGTCGTGGTCACCTGGGTGATGACGCCTGCGGCATTGCGCGCCACCCGAGAGGGAAACTCGCTTTCCAGATCCACTAACAGTTGCGCGGACAATGTGCTGATGAAATCGAATTGCTCGATCTGGAAATACTCGATGTTGGCGCGCAGACCCCGAAGCCGCGGATGCTTCGGCTCCCAGATGACCCCGGCGTTGAGGCTGCGCGACGTCTGCGGGGCGAGGTCGGGATTGCCGCCCGAGACGGTCTGGACCGGCGTCAGCGCGCCGTTCCGCGGATCGGTCACATTGGTAGTGGTGAGACTGGGCTCGTTGGATGGAGCGAGCTGGGCGGGCGTTGGCGGGAGAAAGGCTGTGGCGTGCGAAGCGCGCACAATCACGCTGGAGAAAGGCTGGTATTTGATCCCCACCGTGAATTTGTTGGATCGATAATTGGTTTCATCGAAAAACGGCTGGCCGCCGCGCACGGGGCCGGAAAAGGTCACGACGCCGCTCTGCAGCCGCGTGGTGGCACTCGTTGTGCCGGTGTCCACCGCATAATAGTCGTAGCGCCCGGCCAACTGCAGCTCCAGGCTGCGCAGCAACGGACGCCAGTCCTTCTTGATGAGCGGCACCGCAACCTCGCCGTAACCGCTGGCGATCGCAGCCTGACGCGGGTAGTTCCGCGTTTGGGTGCTGCTGGCGGGCGTAACGGGAAAGATATTGTAGCCGGTGGCGGCGGGAGTATCCATGAACCGGTAGTCGAACCCAAGCGTCAGGTTCGGTCGCCCGCCCCATGGCGGCGCGGGGATAGGCCCGGAACCGCGGAGGGCGACGTTGTGCTGCGTGGTCAACCCGCGGCTGCTGAAGACCGTATTGTAGCGCTCGAGATCGAGCGGATGCCTCGATACATCGACAAAAGGATTCAGCGCGCCGCTGGCTAGATCCGCCGTGCGCGCCGTTGTGTCCTGGGTATGATACTGCCACCGGTAGCGGTTCTCCGACCAGGTGTAATCGAACTGGCCGCTCCATTCCCTCGGCAGTTTCACCACCGCGCCGAGCGTGGCGGTGCGGGTGGCGTAGGAAGTGACGATCGGAGAACCAGCCGTATTGGGGAGCTGCACATTCACCGCCGTGGTGAACGGATTGGTGGGGACCGTAGCCGGCACGGTCAGCGCGCTGTTCAGCCCGGCATAGTTCGTGCGGGAGCGGTTCACCCGATAGGTGAAGTCGGCAAACATCTCGACCCTCGGCGTCATGCGCCGGCGAACGCCGACCAGGATCGAGTCGGTCTGCGGTGTGGCTGCGACCTGCCTTGCCAGACCGTCCGGATACTGCGCGGTCTCGGGCAGGTCGAAATTCCAAGAGCCGCCGCCGGCCTGCAGCGAAGAGTAAAGCTGGCTGGCGGGAGTGTCGGGCGCCGTTCCGGCCGCAACAAAGGTGTTGCGCGAGTTGATCACCGCGCCGTTGCGCAAGGTGAGCGTGGTCTGGGTGGCGGACTGAGCAGTAATGTTGGGCAGCGCGCCCAGGAAGGGCGAGGTGGCGGAATACAGCAGCGCGGGGTTGTTTTCTAGAATCTTGCGCACCACCGGCGCGAAGCCGTCCACCCGGTCCCCGAGAAGCAGCGTATTGGCCTCGGAACGCGACGCGGTGACATTGAGCTGCGTGCGGCCTCCCTCCAGAGCGACGCCGAAATTGGCGGCGAGGGTCAGCCGGGCGGCGTCGCCATCGGTGGTGTTGTCGTAGGTGACGCGAACATCCCCGCCCGAGTAGTTCTTCTTGAGGACCACGTTGACAACGCCTCCAATGGCGCTGCCGCCATAGATCCCTGAAGCCGATGTGGGCAGCACTTCGATGCGTTCGATGGCATTGAGGGGAATGGCATTCAGATCGTTTGCGCTGGCCGCATAGACGGTTGATGCGAGTTGCCGGCCGTTGATCAGCACCAGCGTCTTGTCGCCGCCAACGCCGCGCAAATCGATCGAGCTGAGGTTGCCGAGCACCGACAGCCCCGCCCCTTGGGCGCTGGGCGCCGCCGCCGCGTTCATCGTCACCTGCTCCCGAAGAAAGTCTTCGGCGTTGAACGCGCCCGACCGGTCGATTGCCTCGCCGTCAAAGACGAAATAAGGTTGGATGTCGTTCATGGTGCGCGGGATGTCCACGTTCGTGCCGATATACGGCTTCGGGCGAGAGCCGGTGACCTCAAAGGGATCCATCTCGGTGACGCTGTCCGCCACCACCAAATATGGATCCATCCTGGTCACGTCCTCCGTCGGTGACACGGCTCGCATTCGCAGCGGACCAACCACCAGATCGGTGCCATGCCGCAACTGAACCTCCGTGATGTGCAACGGCTGATAGCCTGCCGCGGTGGCGATGAGAGTGTAGCTGCCCGGCTCCATCCCGGCCAGCACATAGCCTCCGTTCCGATCCGTCACCGCTGACTTGTGCGTTTCAATCACTCGCACGGTCACACCCGCGGCCGGACGGCCATCGCCGCCGATCAACGCGCCGCGGATCGTCGAGGCGACGGTCGCGGCAATCCTTTCCGCCGAGACGATGAACTTGCCGCCGCCGTTGCGCCGCGAAACGAAGCCGGTGTTTTTCAACAGGATGCCGAGTGCCGCCGCAGGTTCGAACTCGCCGGTTACCGCATTGGCGGTGACCTTTTTCAGTTCCGTGGCGGAGTAAAGCACGTCTTCGCCCGATTGCTTGGAGAACAGGACAAGAGCGTCGGCCGCGGGTTGTGGCGGGATGTCGAAATTGACTGGCGCGGCTGCAGCGACGCTCGCGGCGAGCAATAGAAAGGCGAATGTCGATCGGACCGGACCGGTGAGGGCTTTCATGGCGGTTGCAATGGCGGGGTTGCGTTGACTCATCCTTTCTGACGACTGGGGAAAGGCGGTTCCTCCCGGAATCACGAGCATTTGTCGGAATTTCGCCTCGTAGCCGGGGTCTGCGGGCTCACCGGCGAGGCCCCGTTTCAGCGGCGGAGAATGCGCACTTTGTCGCCCGACCGCATCACCCGGACTGGAAGCGCGTCGCCCAACGCCACAAGGAACTGATCAAAATCGTCCAGGGTGAAGCGCCCGCCCAGCGGCAGACCAGCCACCTCGCGCGCGACCGTAACATGCAACCCATGGTAGCCGGCAAAAGCCTCGATCGCTTCGGCCAGTGATGTCTCCTTGAACACCACCCGTCCGTCGCGCCAAGCGGTGGCATCCCCGGCTTCTTCTCCGGTCAGCCGGCGTAGTTCGACCCTGTCGCCCGAGGCGGCGAATTGATCATACCGGACGAGAGCCACCTCACGGGCAGGGCTGTCGGCTTCATCGGACTGATCCAAGGGCCGAACCATCACAGAACCCTCCAGCACGGTCACCCGCCACGCTCCATTCTGCTGCACGCGGACGTTAAACAAAGTGCCGGTCACGCGCACCACGCCCGTCGGCGTGAGAACGACAAAATGCCTGTTGGAATCCTTCGCCACGGCAAAGAATGCCTCTCCTTCCTCCAGCCGCACCAGCCGCTCGTCGTCGGCCACCCGCACCAGGATGCGCGAGCGCGCGTTCAGTTCCACCCGCGATCCGTCGGCCAGCGTCATGCTTGTGCGTTGCGCCATTTGCGTGGCTACGGCCTTGGGACGGTGGGCGAGCCACGCAACGATGAGGGCAAGCGAAACGGCCGCCAGCCCTGCGGTCAGCCAGCGCCGCAGATTCGCGCGTCCGCCACCAGGCACCGGCCCGTCCGCCGCCAGCAGGAGGCCCTCCGCCTCCATCGCGGTCAGCGTGCCGTGCAATTGAGCGCAGAATTGCTGGAAGTGGGCGAGCCGCCACTCGTGGGCTGGATCCGCGGCGAACCACTCCGCCAGGGCGGCCTGTTCGGCTGGCGACAGCGCGCCGCGATCGAGACGCACGGCCCAAGCCAGCGCCTCGTCATCCATCCGCTGGCTGATCGGGTTGTTGTCGGCGGCGTTCATGACTCAACGGGCGGCGGTGCGGCGCTTGACCGGCAATGGCACGAGCGGATTCCGGGCGCCGGACTGTGCCTGTCTGCAGGCCTGGAGCAGCCGGATGGCGCGGTAGAGGCGTTTTTCAACCGTCTTGCGCGGCACGCTCAGCCGGTGCGAAATTTCCTCGTGCGACAGGCCCTCGACGGTGCGGAGCAGAAGCACGGTTCGGCATTCGGGAGCTAATCCCGCGATCGCCTGCTGGAGCAGGCCCCATTCCTCGCGCGCCATCACAGTCTCCTCGACTCCCGGCAGCGCGCCAGGCGCGATGGCAGCGGCACCAGGATAATCCCGGAACGGAGAGCGGGCGCGATGCTTGAGTTCGTCGATCGCGAGATGGCGGGCCGTGGTGTAAAGCAGCGCGCGGGGGTGGGCCACATGCTGCCGCTGCATTGCGGCATGAACTCGCGCCTGCGCGCTTTGCACAACGTCCTCGGCCTCGGAAGCGCAACCGACGATCCGCGCCACATACCGGCACAGTGGAGCAAAAGTGGCTCGGAACAACCCGGACGGATTCGCTGGCAGCTCCGCCCCCTGCTCCGGTTCAGCACCAACCGGCGATCCCGCACCAGACTTGGGCTCAAGCGAATTCACGGGAATGGAACTATTGATGTGACGACCCAACCGGGCAAATTCCTCTGGATTTCCACATGCATCCTCCCGAAGTCCCGACGCCGGTTCAAGACCCTATGCACGGCATTTGCCGCTCCTCGCGCACATGCCCGATAGCGATCCCGTTTGTGCAGAGTGAAGCGAGGTTCCGACTGGAGGGCGACTTATTGCCTGAACCGAGCGCGCCCCAATAAGCGCATCGGGCTGATTGACGGTTACCTACGCGCCCGACGGGACAGCCGTAGCGCTCCTGCTTCAACTTGCGCTTGGGGTTGGGCGGCACATCGTCTCAGTGGCGATCAATCAGGGCGCCCAAGAGCGAACGCACGAAATATCATACCGGGGTCGTCTGGCGCGGACGGGCATGGCGCAAGCGCCGATATTCCTCAACCGATCTCGATTGGGCCAGATCACGTTTAGAGCGCACACCGATCTTCGCCAGCCGGGGATGATGGTCGGTCCGAGATTACGCAGCCCAATCGGGCCTGGAACGGAAGCTTTCCTGATTGCTCGCTTTGTGGCTGGCGGACGCCGCGGTCCTATGAGAGTCGTCCCGAAGGAACACCTTCCCGAAAAATCAAGCCGTCAAGCGGGCCGAGCTGGATCGGATTCGTCTGAATCCGCCGCAAGGCTGTGTTCTGCAGGCTCAGCCGCGGGCTGTGCGGACTGCTTCGGTGATAGCCTCCAGGCCGGCGGCCAGATGCTCGCGCTTGGGCCAGCCGAAGCCGATGCGCATGAACCGCCGGTCCATCTCGAACCAGTGGCCGGGGCCCACGAACGTGCCGTGCTTTTCCTGCAGCGTCCGGTAGAAGAGGTCCACGTCCACCCGCAGGTCCGGCCTGATCCGCGGGAAGGCCACCACCCCGCCGCGCGGCTCGACCCACTCCAGCTCATCCTGCGCCTCATGCCACCCGCGGACCAGCGCGAACCGCTCGGCGATATCGCGGCGGATGCCGGGCAGCACCTCCGCCTTGCGGCGCAGGAACCGCCACGAGATTTCCTCGTCCACGATCGAGTTGCAGATGACGATCTGTTCCTTGGCCGCGAGGAACTTTTCCTGCAACGCCGGATCGCGCGTGGCGATCCAGCCCATGCGCAGGCCGGGCAGCCCGTAGGTCTTGGAGAGCGAGGAGACGCTGATCGCCGCCGGCGAGAGCGAGGCGGCCACGGGGAGCGGGCCGTCGAAGGTCATCTCCCGGTAGGTCTCGTCCACGAGCAGCTTGAGGCCGCGCTCCTCGGCCAGGGCGATCAACTCCCGCAGCCGCCCTTCGCTCAGCACCGTCCCCGTCGGATTGTGGGGCACCGTCACGCTGATGTATTTCGTGCGCGGGTGGAGCCTGGCCGCGAGGCGCGGCACGTCGATGTCGAAGCCTTCCTCGAAGCGCAGGTCGTGGATGTCCACGTGGCAGCCGAGGGCGCGGGGCGTCTCGATATTGGTCGCATAATTCGGGCGGACGACGAGCAGGTGGTCGTCGGGTCCGAGCAGCGTGGTGGCGACGATGAACAGCGCGCCGGCGGCGCCGGGGGTCAGGAGGATCTCGTCGGGCGAGCGGAGTCCGCTGTCGCGCGCGATCAGTTCGCGCAGCTCGGACTTTCCCCGGTGGTCGCAATAGGCGACGACCAGATCCTTCAGGTCGAGCTGCAGATCGCCCAAGGGCAGATCCGTGCGGGAACTCTCGGTGAGGTTGTATTTGATCTTGTCGTAGCCCATCTGCTCGGGCGACTCGATCTCGATCGGCATTCGGACGTAGTTCATGGGAAGCGGCAGGCGCGGGCGGCGCGGTGCATCTACAGGCTCAACTGCCAGCCGACATACGACATCAGCGTTGCCCGGGGTGCGTGGCGGTTGCGCAGTTCCCGCCCGGCGGAGAGCAGCAGCATGTGTCCTCCGCTCAGGCCGATCCGCGCCCCGGCACGCAGCACCAACGACTCGCTCCGCCCCTGCCCGTCCCAACCGCCGTGCAAGTCGGCCCCGAGACTCACCCGCTCCGTCAGTTGCCGCCCCGCGGCCAGCCCGCCGAACCAGCCGCCCGCGGTCTTCGACGGGAATGTCCGCCCCGCCTCGACGCAGACCGCGAGCCAGCCGGAGTCCCACGCCAGTTGCAGCGGCAGGATGAAGGTGTTTTCGTCGTCGGCCAGGCCGCGCCGGGCCGCATCGGAACCCGGAGTGCGGAACTCGAACTGCGGGGCGACCGACGCCGTGAGATGCGAGTCCGCGCTTTCCAGAAAGCGCCATTTCAACCCCACGCCCGAGTTGCCGAGGCCGCGCTCCGCCGCGTCGCCCGCCGCCGCCCGGAGGCAGGCCACGTTGTAGTTCAGCTCGATGCGCTCGCCGACGCCGTAGTTCACGTCGAGCAGCGGAAGCTCGCGGACCGATTCGCCCGGCCGGCGCTCGGCGGTCCAGGCCGCGTTGATCTCCCAGCGCCCGGCGCCGGGTGTGCCGGGGTCGTGGTCATGAGGGGCGGACCGCCTTGGGCGAGCAAGGCCGGCGGCAAGCGGGCCAGCATCAGCAACAGCACAAAGACACGGAATGGGATTCTCAGGAGCATATTGATTCTGGCGGAGGTTCGTGGGCGAGAATCACGGCCCTACGGCGCGGCCGGCCAGCGGTATGACCGCGCTGAGCAGGCTGATCGCCAGCAGCACGAGCGTCGAACCCAACGCCCACTTCAATGTGAACTTCTGATGATCGCCCAGCTCCACCCCGCACAAGCCGACCAGCAGGTAGGTGGACGGCACCAGCGGACTTAGCAGATGCACCGGCTGGCCGGCCAGCGAGGCCCGTCCGATTTCGACGGCGCTGATGCCATAGTGCGAGGCGGCCTCCGCCAGCACGGGCACCACGCCGTAATAAAAGGCGTCGTTCGAGATGAAGAACGTGAACGGCGCGCTCAGCACCGCCGTGATGACCGCCAGATGCGGCCCGAGCGATTCGGGCACGATGGTGATCACGCTCTGCGCCATCGCGTCGATCATCCTCGTGCCCGACAGAATGCCAGTGAACACGCCTGCCGCGAAGACTACTCCGGCCACCGCGAGCGCGTTGCCCGCGTGAGCCGCCACCCTTTCCCGCTGCTGGGCCAGGTCCGGATAGTTCACGGCCAGCGCGATCGCGCAGGCGACCATGAACAGGACGGGCAACGGCAGCAGCCCTGCGACCAGTGCGCTCATGAGCGCCAGGGTCAGCACGGCGTTGAACCAGAAAAGCCGGTGCGAGCGCGGAATCGCGCCGTCATCTTCCTTCGCGTCGGGAACCGGTTTCGCCGGAGTTTCGCTCCCACCCGCCCCGGCCAGCTCCAAGCGGCGCCGCTCGCGCAGTCCCAGCCGCCAAGCCACAAATACCACCCAGGCGGAACCGAACACCATCGGAGTAATCAGCGGCACGAAAAGCGCGTTCATGTCGAGTTTGAGCGCCGCCGCCACGCGCGCGGTCGGTCCGCCCCACGGCAGGAGGTTCATGATGCCGCCGGAAAGCATGATGACGCAGGCCAGCACGAGCCGGCTCAAGCCCAGCCGTTGGTAAAGCGGCAGCATCGCCGCCGTGACGATCAGGTAGGTCGTCGAACCGTCGCCATCGAGCGAAACCGTGAGCGCCAGCACCGCGGTGCCGACGACGGTCTTGACGGGATCCCCGTCCACCAATCGCACCACGACACGGACGATCGGTTCGAACAAGCCCACGTCGATCATCAAGCCGAAGTATAATATCGCAAAGGCCAGCATCACGCCGGTCGGGGCGATGGCGCGCACCCCGTCCAGCATCATCGGTCCGAGCGCGGCCCCGAACCCGCCCAGCAGCCCGAACAGGATGGGCAGCAGGATCAGCGCCGTCAGAACCGACAGGCGCTTGGTCATGATCAGCGCCATGAAGACGATGATCAGCGCGTAAGCCAGCAGCGTGAGGTTCATGGCGGGGCTGAAACCGCTTCGCGCTTCTGCGCTACCGGGGTTGCCGCCGGTTTGCGCCGCAGACGGGACCAGATCCCTGTCACCGCCAAGGCCGGCACGGAGAGCATTGCAATCAAGAGCAGTATCTGCGTGGCCAATCCGCCCGCCTGGCCGAGATGCCAGGCCAGCATCCAGTGGAACAGCCGGTGCCCCGCGCTGCTCTCGAGGTAGGGGGTATGGCGCAGCACCCCGCCGGTGGCGGCGTCCAAGTAGAGATAGCTGCGCGCATGCGGGTGCGGCGCGCCGGTTTCCACCACCCAGATTTCCATCACCCGCTTGCCCGGCGCCGGCAGATAGATCTGAGCGGACTCGTATTCCGGCATCAGTTGCCGGCTGCGGCTCCACAACTCGCTGATCGGTAATCGTGGCATGGAGGAGTCAGCCGATGGCAGCTCCGGCGGCGTTGCTTGGGTGGATCCGGTCAACACGTAAACGCCATTCTTATACCAGTCATAGATCAGGGCCAAACCGGTCAGTGGACTTAAAATGAGCAGCAGTCCCGCCCAAGCCCCAAGAGTCCGGTGCCACCCCAGCAGGCGGGCTCGCCCACGTGTGCGCCGATTGAAAGTGAGCGCCGTTCGCACCAAGCGCCAGGCCGGTGGAATCCAAATCACAAGGCCGGTCATGATGATCAACGCGAACACCACAGCCGTCGCCCCCACAATCTGCTTTCCCCAGGTCGCCCCCAATCCAAGAAACCGGTGGATATCCTCGGCCCGCCCGAAAATACCGTGATAGCGATTCTGCATGCCCGACACGCGCCCGTTCCAAGGATCCAGATAGATCTGGTCGTTGTTGGAAGCGCGGATCAACGCGGGTTGGTCGGGGGCAGACCAGAAGCGGATGAAATTGAAGGATCGCCCTGGATAAGCCTTCGCAGCGTTTTCGATCAGCAGGTCGAGCGGAGCACGCGTGGCGCCAGGTGACACCGCGAAATTAGCCGCATAGACATGGCGTTCGAGCTGCGGGCGGAAGATCAACACCGCCCCCGCCAGCGCGATGACCACCGCCAGTCCGCCGACCGCGAGACCCGCGCAGAGGTGAAACTGAACCAAGAATCGGCGTAAAGACGGGGCCATGGCGCCTCAGTATTCAAGATACAGCCCCAGCTTTGCGGTGCTGTAATCGCGCCCGCGCTCGACCGGGCGGTTCTGCGCCACTTCGACGCCGAGCCAGGAGTTGAACCGGTAGGTCGCCCCGAGGCTGAGCAACCACTGCCCGTGGTCCTGGATCTCGAGGGCGTCTCCGCGGAGGACGAGCTTGCGCCCGAGCACGGTGAAAGCGCGGTCGAAACCTGCGAACCACGCATTGTTGCGCGCCTGAACGGCGTAACCGGCGCTAAGGCGCAGCCCCCCGAGGTTCTCCGTCATCACCGCATAGCTCTGCGGCTGGCCCAGCCGGTGCCGGTCGGTTTCACTCAGCGCCACGCCAGCAACGCCGAAGGCCATGACCGGCCAGTCATGGCGGACGGGCAGGCGCCACTTGGCGTTGAGAAACCCGGGCACGTCCGGCCCGGGTTCCCAGCGCGAATCCACGCCGGCCTCGAAGCCGTGCTCCCCGGCCTCCCAGCCGGTGCGGACGCCGGTGAGGAACGAGGCGTCGCGCCCGGGCCCGAAGGCGCTGTAGACATGCACCACGGCGACACGCGGCGCGGACACGTCCGCGGTGGGCACGTTGTTCAGTCCGCTGCGCGAGGCGTGCAGCAGGCCGAGCGGGAGCAGCAGGAACGGGAGGCGGCGGATGGAATGCACGGTCATGAGAGGAAAGGAAGCAGGCCGGCTCACCGGGGCAGCGGAATGGCGTCGGCGTGGAACATGGCCCGGTCCTCGCGGATGTTCGCCTTGGAATCGGTGTAGGACTTGAAGACCGGGTCAGTGGCGTTGAGCTTCGCGCGGGCGGCCCACTTGATCTCGTCGCGCCGGGCGAAGGCGGCGAGGTCGGCGTATTCCATGATGAGCATGGAATCCCACGGGGTGTTGAAGGAGGTCGTGTTGTAGAGCATCGCGTAGGCGGTCAGGGGGCCGGCCGCCATCCACTCCTTCATCTGCGGCACCGTGTAGCCGGTGACGTAGCGGGCGTATTCCGCCGCCGGGACGTGCGTGGCGTAGGTCACGACGAGATAGGCGGCCTTGGTGGAGTCGCGCCGCGCGGCCGATTCGCGGGCGAGCGGCTCGCCGTAGTTGCCGGACTCGACGCCCGCCAGCCGGAGCGCCTCGGGCGTGAGGCCGCCCGGGGAGCGCCGCTCGATCTCGCGCCAGCGGGCGCTGGCGGTGAAACGCGGGAAATCGAGCACCACCACGAGGTCCGGGTTGGCGGCGGAGGGAAAGGTGCTGAACAGCAGCAACGCATCGTCGAACACTCCCCCCTTTTTCCATGCGGCGAAGCGCGCTGCGCCCGTGGTCTCGACCCAGGCACGGAAATCGGCACGCGCCTCGGGCCGGGCCTTGTAGGTGAGCACGATGCTGACGGGGCCGTCCACCGCATCGGCGGCGCGCAGCGCGACGGGAGCAAGCGCAGCCGCGCATGCGGAGAGAACAAGCAGAAGGAATCCGGAGCGTGATTTCATAAAAGCGGATTCACCAGCCGATGGCGTAAACGGAGTTGGCCTGGCCCCACCAGCCCGGCTCGTGGCCCCAGCGGCGTGGATCGGCGCCGCCGTAGAGCAGGCCGGTGGCCGGATCGCGCTGCACGCCGTTCACGCTGCCCTCGTCGTCGGGGATGAGACTGACGGTGTAGCCGCGCGCACGCAGCTCCGCGATGACCGCCGCCGGCAGGCGATCCTCCGCCCTGAGCAGAGGCGGCGGATCGAGCGTGTAACGGCTCGGCCCGCCATGAAGCACGCGCGGCGCAGAGACGGCCTGCTGCACGTCCATTTTGAAATCGATGATGTTCACCAGCACCTGAACGAGGCGCTGCCAGATGCCCTCCGTGCCGGGCGTGCCGATGGCGAGCACCGGCTCACCGTCCTTGAGCACGATGACAGGCGACTGGTTGGAGCGCGGCCGCCGGCCCGGGCCGAGCCGCGAGGGGCTGTCGGGCACCGTATGAAGATGGCGCATCTGGTTGCTGAAGACCACGCCGGAGTCGGCGGCCACGACGCCCGAGCCGAACCACGCGCCGAGCGTCTGCGTGAGCGACACCATGTTGCCCTCGCCGTCCACCACCGAGAGATGCGTCGTGTTGCTGCGCTCCGTCCGGGCGGCGCCGGGGTCCGGCACCCCGGGCATGACCGCGCCGGGCCGGATGAGCGCGCGGCGCGCCGCCGCGTATTCCTCCGAGAGCAGCCGCTCCACCGGCACGGAGATCGCCTCGGGGTCGGCCACGTAGCGGTTGCGGTCGGCAATGCCGAGCCGTTGCGCCTCCGCAATGAGGTTGAGGGTGTCGGCGCTGTTCGGCCCGGTTTTTCGCAGGTCGTAGCCCGCGAGGATATTCAACTGCAGCAGGAGCGCCACGCCGCTGCCGTTCGGCGGCGGCGTGTAGATCTCGTAGCCGCGGTAATTCGTGTGGAGCGGCTCGACCCACTGGGGCTGGTAGTCAGCAAGGTCCTCGTAGCGGAGCAGTCCGCCGTTCTTCTCGAAAAACGCGCCGATGCGCCGCGCAATGTCACCCTGGTAGAAAACCGCGGCGCCGTGCTCCGCCACCTCGCGCAGCGTGCGCCCGAGGTCGGGCTGACGGAACAGCTCGCCGACCCGCGGCGTCCGGCCGCCGGGGAAGAATACCGCCTGCGTGGTCGGAAAATCCATCTCTGGGCGCTTGATGGCGAGCACGCCAGCCAAATCCTCCGTCACGGCGAAGCCTTGCTCGGCCAGCTCGAGCGCGGGCTGCACGATATCACGCCACGGCAGCCGCCCGTAGGCGGCGTGCAATTCCGCGTGCCCCGCCAGATTGGACGGCACGACCGGCGAGAGATAACCGTGCTCGTAGTTGCGTCCGCGCACAGCCTCGATGGTGGCAAGCCGGGGCGAAGGGCCGAAAAAGTTGAGCGCGCGCACGCGCTTCTCCTTCGCCACATACACCGTAGCGAAGCCCTGCCCGCCGAGCGTGGAATTCTTGGGATCGACCACCGCGACGGCCAGGGCGGCGGCGGCGGCGGCATCGAAGGCGTTGCCGCCTTGGAGGAGGATTTTCATGCCCGCCATGGAAGCCAGCGGATGGAGCGTGGTGACCATGCCGTGCCGTCCGGTCACCAGCGGCCGGGCCAGCGTCTGATCGGAGGAGCGCGGCTCCGACTCTTGCGCCGGCAAGCCGGAGGCGATCAAACCGCAGGCCAGCAAATCCCTCAGACCACGGGTAGAGATGGACATCACGAGTGAGCGGTCAGCGACGAGCATGCGCGGCGTTAGCGCTTAAGGTATCTTGCCAGCCAGGCGTGGCTCCTCTGGAGACAGTCGCGCGCTTCTGCGCTGTCGGCGAAGAGGAAGGAGTGGCCGCCCGGCGCGTTGTCGTAGATGTGCGAGTCGAAGACCTTGTTGTGCGCGCGGAGCAGATCGATGAGCCGTTGGGTGTTGAGGATGTTGGGCACGAGTTTGTCGCCTGCTATGCCGAGGCACAGCAGCGGGGTCTGGATGTCGGGCACGAAGTTGATCGGCGAAACCTCGATATACGGCGGCAGGTTTTCCGAAGGCAGTTTGCCGCCAAAGCCCTTGTCCTCGGCAACCTGGCGACGGCGGGAGTCAGGCTTGTAGCTCATGTAGGCGACGAAATCGAGGAGCGCGCAGACCTGCACGGCGGCCTGGAACCGCTTCGGATGCTGTTGTAGCAGGCGCACGGTGATCATCCCGCCGCGGCTGTGGCCGAACAGCCCGAGCCGTGCGGGATCGACGAATTCTTTCGTGGCGAGGTAGTCGGCGGCGGCGAGCACATCGGCCACGTCGGTGGTGCCGTAGTCGCCGGAGAAATGGCTCTCACCGTATCCTGAGCTGCCGCGATACTCGGGGAACATCACCGCGTAGCCCTGCTCGACGGCACCGGCGACGATGTTGAAATACCGCCATTCGAAGCAGGTGTGGAACCCACCGTGGACGATGAGCAGTCCGGGCCGCTTTTCAGCCTTCGGGATGCCGGCGGCCGGCGTGAAGAGGTAGCCCGGGATCATCGTCCGATCAGGCGTATTGGCGGGATACAGCACTCGCTCGATCCGCACTTTTGCGCCGTGCTGCTGGCCGAAAAGGAGCATGGTTGTGTCGACTTTGTGCATGTCGACCTCGTGGCGGAGCAGATTGAGCTGCGCGCCGAGATCGGAGGGTTCGAGGTCGCGCGAGGCCTGCAGCGAAGGCTCCCCAGCCTGAGAGGTCACCGCCTTCATTGGCACGTAAGTGAAGGCAACTGCCAACAGGAGGAGGAGATACAGGAAGTTGCGATTGTTCATAAACCCAAGGATATAGAGGAGAAGCGGAGCTATGGATCTGTGCTGGGTAGAGACGTTAAGCAGCAGAAAGGCAGGTGCGTCCGCGCAAATTCACAACACCACGAAATGTTCCTATAGGGCTATCGACCCCGGTGCAGGCTCCGGGCGACGGAACGGATGATCTCCGTCGATTCGACCAGTTCCGCCCCGCTAGCGGTCAAAGGCGGCAACAGCCGCACCACATCCGGCCCGGCAGCAGGGACGAGCAAGCCGGCGGCGCGCAGGGCGGCGACGAAGCCAGCAGCTTCACCGGCCAGTTGAATTCCCAGCATGAATCCGCGCCCGCGCACCTCCCGGATCATGTCCGGATATTCCGCCGCCATCGCATCCAATGCTGCGCGCCAGGGAACGCCGAGGCGAACCACACATTCCAGCAATTTGTCACGCTCCATTACTTCAAGCACGCAGAGGGCCGCCGCACATGCGAGCGGCGACCCCCCGAATGTAGTGCCATGCGATCCCGGTTTGAACAGTTCAGTCCAGGCCTCATGCACCCAAATCGCGCCAATCGGGAATCCCCCGCCCGAACCTTTGGCCATGCCGATCGCGTCGGGCTGAATGCCGGCCTCTTCAAAGGCGAAGAACCGGCCTGTGCGTCCGGTCCCGCATTGAACCTCATCCAGCATCAGAAGCAAACCGCGGCGGTGGCACAGATCCCGCAGGCCGCGCAGGAACGGGATGGAGCAGGGATGGACACCTCCCTCTCCTTGAATTGTTTCAACCAGGACGGCGGCCGTCTGATCGGTCACTCTCGCCTCGAAACTTGCGAGATCGTTCAGTTCAGCAAAAACAAACCCCGGGGTGAGCGGGCTGAAACCCTCCTGCGCCTTTTTCCGCGGAGTGGCACTCATGCCGCCAAAAGTGCGGCCGTGGAAGGCCCGCCGGGCGCAAATCACTTGAAAGCAGCGTCCCTCTTCACCACGGAACTTGGCGGCTCCGCGCAGCCGAGCCAGCTTTAGCAGCGCTTCATTGGTCTCGGCTCCGCTGTTGCAGAAGAAGACGCGCCCTGCTCCCGCGCGCTCCACCAATCGCGCCGCCAGATCAGCCTGGCGCACGTTGCGGAAGAGGTTGCTCGTATGCACCAGCTCTTGGGACTGTCGGTTGATGGCCGCCACCCAATCCGGATGGCAATGACCGAGGGCATTGACCGCTATCCCGGACGTGAAATCCAGCTACGAGCGCCCGGCGTCGTCCCACACCCGGCACCCTTTTCCGCGGACCAATGTAAGCGGCGCGCGCGCGTAATTGCGCAACACGAACGAATCGTAGGTCTCGGCGGCATCAAACCGGGGAATCATGTTCATGAGAGGTCGGCGCCATGCATGAGTTGGACTGCGGGTGGCACGGGCAGAGAATGGTCATATCGCCAGACCGGGTATAGGCGCCGCGGGGAAGCGCACTACCGCCTGCTCGATGCTCGCCACCGGATACGAGCAGTAATCTGCCGCAAAAAGTCCGCTTGGGCGAAGGTTGCCGCTTCGCCCCACTCCTCCGAACGGTGCGGCGCCGCTCGCGCCCGTGAGCGCCTGGTTCCAGTTGACGAGCCCCGCCCGGATATCACAGCGGAAGCGCTCGTAGAGCTGCCGCTTGTCGCTCAACAATCCGGCAGCAAGGCCATAGCGCGTCGCATTTGCCTCGGTCAGCGCCGCCTCGAAGTCGGGCACCCGAATCACCTGCAGCAGCGGACCGAAGATCTCCTCGTCGGGGCGTTCGCGCGCACCGGTGACATCCAGCAATCCTGGCGAGAGCAATCCGGTGCCCAGGCGCAGATGCCGGGCCTTCACAAGCGGCCGGGCGCCTGCACCGATCAGCGCGGATTGACGGTTCAGCACCACAAGCGCCGCGTTTTCCGAGATGACCGGCCCGGCAAACGGCTCGGGGCGATCCGACGGTGGTCCGATCCGGATGGTCGCAATCATAGCGCGCAAATCCTCCAGAAGCCCGTCTCCACGCAGGTCGTCAGGAATGATCAGCCGGCGGGCACAAGTGCAGCGCTGGCCCGCGGTCAAAAACGCCGATTGGATGACAACCACCGAGGCGGCACGAACATCCGCCACGTCCCAGACGATCATGGGGTTGTTGCCGCCAAGCTCCAGAGCGAGGATCTTATCCGGCATCTTCGCGTATTGCGCCGCCAGCCATCGACCGGTGCGGCTGCTTCCGGTGAAACAAAGGCCATTCAAGCCGGCGTGTCCGGCGAGAGCGGCACCAGTCTCCCGGCCGCCTTGCACGACCTGCAGCGCTCCTGCAGGCAAGCCGGCCTCGCGCCAGGCTTTCAAGGTCAGTTCCGCCGTCAGCGGAGCATGCTCGCTCGGTTTGAACACGATCGTGTTGCCGGCCAGCAAGGCAGGCATGATATGCCCGTTGGGTAGGTGCCCGGGGAAATTGAAAGGACCAAAAACCGCCAGCACACCGTGCGGCTGGAAGCGGGTTACGCCAGCGCCAGCGCGGAGTTCCCCGCAGCGTCGTTCGTATCCCTGAAACGAGAACTCGGCTTTGGCGATCATAGACTGCACCTCGGTGTGTGCCTCCCACTCCGGCTTGCCTACTTCCGCTGAGATGGCCGCGGCCAGTTCCGACCGCCGGGTCTCCAGCACCCGGACAAAAGCTCTCAATACCGCCCCCCTCTCCACCACCGGGACATGGGACCAGGCGCTGAATCCGGCACGGGCCCGGACGACGGCGGCGTCCACATCCGCGGACGTGGCGGCAGAGCCCGACCAAACGGTCGCTCCGGTGGCCGGGTCGATGGAAGAAAAGGTCATTTCAATGGGCTGAAGGTGATCCGATCGCCGACATCGACTTCCAGCGCCGCCGCGCCCGCATGCTCCAGCACCACTCCGACGCCATCCGTCGCCAAAGGGCCAAGGCATGCACGGAAGGCCAGCTTGCCGTTCGCGAGCAAACAAACCGGCCCGGGCAGCTCTGCTACAATGCGCTTTAGCGGCACACTCCTGGCCTCCCGCAACGTGCGGATCGTCGCCGACTCGGCTCGAATGAGCGGGCCGCCATCAAAGATGTCGATTTCACCCATCGACGCAAATCCCTCGGCGCGCAACATTGCCAGGGCAGGTTCCGTGTCCGGATGCACCCGCCCCAAGCCGGACTGCGCCTCCGCCGGCAGCAGCGACACATAGATGGGATGCCGCGGCATCAGGTCAGCGATGAACTCCTTTTCACCGAGTCCGCTGAGAACGTCCGCGCGATAGAAATCGAAGTCGAAGAAATGCCTTCCCACCGCCTCCCAGAACGGCGCGCGACCGCTCCCATCCACGTATCCGCGCATCTCGGCGATGATCGTCTCGGTGAATCGCCGCGGAAAGGCGCCCAGGAAAAGGAATCGCGCAAGCGACAGCAGCCGTCCGTTGCCGTGCCGGCGCCGGTCGCCGCGCAGAAACAGCGAGCAAGCTTCGCTCGGACCGCGGTGCTCCTTCTTCAAATGGAGCACCTTGATCGCCTTCTCGATGCCGAGCGGGCGGTGAAAGTGCGCTTCATCTCTCACCTCGTAGCTATACCACGGATGATAGCCTCCGACTCGCGCGCCCAGGCCGCTCACTCCGACGATTCCTCCGCTGGCGAGATCCTCCAGGACGAAGAGATAGAACTCTCCGCCCGCCTGTTTCACCCGCGGGGAAAAGGCCCGGAGCGACTCGGCGATGCGATCAGCCAGAAACTCGCGCTCCGGCGGCAGGGTGGTCAGCCCCCCGCCGGTGGCGCGGGCCAGCTCCACCAGCCCGGGCAGGTCGGCTTCGTGAATTGGACGGAAGACATGCATGGATAGCGCCTTGCGGACGGTCAAGCACCGGACTGTGCGGCCGACCGATAAGGAGCTTCACCACACCCCGCGCTCAGGCCGCCGGCAACCGCTGCGAATGCACCCATAGGTGCAAGCGCTGGAATTGCCATCATCTGGCCTCCGCCCACGGTGATCGCACACACGAAAACCTTTCCATCCATGCGCCCGCGCCCGACCTTTCGCTCATTGACCGTTGGATTTCTGCTGTCGTGCGTGGCGGCCAGCCCGCGTGCTGTCGCTGCGGCGCAAACACCGGACCTGATCCTGCACAGTGGCAAAATTTGGACTGTCGATGACCGCCGGCCCGTGGCCGAGGCGGTCGCAGTAAAGGACGATAGGATCATGAAGGTCGGCGCCAACGCCGAAGTGCTGGCTTTACGGGGGACGGACACGCGCCTGGTCGATCTTCGAGGGAAACTGGTGCTGCCGGGTTTCAACGATGCGCACACCCACATCTGCAATGCCGTGGATTGGTTTTTCCAGGTGCTTCTGATGGAGGTGGACAATCAGGACGACCTCTTGCGCTTGCTGCGCGCCGCGGCCGCCCGCGTGCCGCCGGGCATGTGGATCACCGGCGGCGACTGGGCCACGTTCGCCTGGCACGCGGCGCAGCGCACCGGACCCAAAGGCTGGCAGGCCTTTACGCCCGACTTGGCGGCGATCGATGCAGCCACGCCCGACCATCCCGTGCTGCTGCGACGCTATGATCACCATTACTTCGTCAACAGCGCCGCCCTTCTACGGGCCCGCGTCGACCTGGAGGCGGCCAAGAGCCCCGACTACGAGCGCGATCCGGCCACGGGCCGGCTGACTGGCATGCTCAGCCCCGCCGCCGGCGAATTGGTGGAAAGACTGCTGCCGCCTGAAACCCGGGCCCAGCAGCTCATCGGAGCGCGCGGTGTGCTGCGTGAACTGAACCGCGTGGGCATCACCTCGATCCACGATATCGCGCGCATCGACGAGAGCACCCAGCGCCATACGCTGCCCACCTTCATCGAGCGCAGCTACACGGATGTTGCCGTCTATCGCGCGTTGCGCGAACGTGGGGAGCTTACGGTGAGAGTTCATGCGCTCACTCCGCTGGTCACTTGGGCGGACCTGGCCGACTTCGGCATCCGCCCGGGCTCGGGGGACGAGTTTCTGAGTTTTGGCACGCTGAAGGAGTTTATCGACAACGAGGCGGGCAAATTCACGTTTCGATTTGAGAGCGAGGAGGCCATGCAGCGCAACATCACGGCCGCAGACGGCGGAGGCTTCGATATCGGCGCGCATGTGATCACCGACGCTTCGATCAAGCTGCTGCTCGATTGGTATTCGACCGCCTTCAAGGTCAATGGCTCCCGAGAGCGGCGCTTCCGCTTGATCCACGCTTGGTATGCCAGCCCCGCAACCTTGGCTCGGGCTGGCGCCATGAATCTGATCGCCGATGTCACACCTTTCCATCTCTTCCGTCATGACATGGCCGCTCTTGAGCGCGAAATCGGGCCGGAAAGGGCGAGGACCGCCGGCGCCTGGCGCTCGATGATCGACCACGGAGTCCGGCTCAATCTCGTCTCGGATCTGCCCGGGTCGTTCCAGCGGACCAAAGGCGTCAATCCCTACAATCCGCTGCAGCTCATGTATTCTGCTGTCACCCGCAAAGATCACCGGTATCCCGACATGCAGCCATGGCATCCCGAGCAGGCCATTACCTTGGAGGAGGCGATCCGGGCCTGCACAATCAATCCCGCGTATGCGTCCAGGGAAGAGAAGCGCAAAGGCACGGTTGCCGAGGGCAAACTCGCCGATCTGGTCGTCCTGTCGAAGGATATCCTGAGCCTGCCTCCTGAAGAACTTCTGCGCACCGATGTGGTTTATACGATCATGGGTGGCAGGATCGTCTATCAAGCCGAATAGACGCCGGTTTCCGGCGGCGCCTCGGACCGGGCCGTGATATCGGCTCGTCACCTGGCGTATTCCGGCTAGCCTTCCCCAATGATTCGCGTTCTCCGTCAGCTCTGCGCCCCTGGCCTGCTGGCGGCCGGATGGCTTTGCAACGCTCCGGGCGCACTTGCCGCGCCTCCATCCGAGGCCGGCTACGCGATCATCACGATGCCCGAGTCCGGACGGCAGTTCATCAGCGGCGCAGTGCTGGCGCTGGCTCGCACGTCTGATGGGCAATTGATCGTGGGCTCAAATCAACTCGCGGTGTTTGACGGCCACTCCTGGCAGCGCATCATTGTGCCGGGAGTCACCCGGTTCCTGTCGCTCAATGCCGACCGCCGCAAGGGAGACGATCCCCTGGTGCGCGTCTGGTTCGCCGCCCACGGAGCCTTGGGCTACATCGACCGGCACGGGACCGGCGAATGGCTGGTGACAAATCTGAATGCGCCGCTGGCGGCGGCGGGCCAGACGGACCTGAGCGACATCGTGCGAGTCGAACCCGACGGCGACGGGGGAGCTGTCTTTCTTAGCCGCAGCCGCGTCCTGTGGTGGCGCGACCACACATTCAGGATCTGGGAGCTGCCCAACACGAGCCGGCTCTATTCATTCGTGTATCAGGGAGCCTTGCACATTTGTCAGCCGGGATTCGGACTATTCCGCATGACGGAGGACGGCCCGCGGTTACGGATCACCGAAGCCGATCTGCCCGACGGTCAGCCGCTGGTGGATATGATCGATGTTCCGGGCGGCGACGTGCTCGTGATTTCCAGCGACGAGCAATTGTATCTTCGCACCTCCGGCCACTGGCGGCCGGTTCCGGAAACTTCCCGACATCTCAAAGGCGGGCGGCTCATCCGTGCGCTGCGCGTAAACGACAATGTCATCGCGCTGGGCACGGCCTACGGTGGTGTCGTTCTTGTGCGCAATGACGGCTCCCTCATCCGCCTCGTGAACGTTCACAGCGGATTGCCTGATGACACGACCGACAAGATCCTGCAAGACGGTGAAGACGGACTTTGGATCAGCACCGGCAGCGGGCTTGTTCGCATGGCCGGCGCCGGACAGGCCTCGTTGTTCGATCAGCGCAACTGGCTGGCCTATGGCGATATTCGCCGGGTATTGCACGGCGCCGGCCGGTCGTGGGTGCTCACGTCCCGCCGCGTTTACGGCCTGACCCCCGTTTCAGCCACCGAACCGGCCCGATTGACCCGCCTGGAGCCGTATTGGTCTCAACTGCGCGACGGGGTGGTGCGAGACGACATCCTCTGGCTCGCCGGCAACGGAGGCCTCTGGCGGGTCGAGGACGGTGTCGCCGAGCGCGAGCCCTCGGTTTCAGCTGACACATACGCGGTGCTCGCCGCGAACTGGATGCCTGGCGGTTTGATCTACGCCACCCGAAGGGAGCTTCATCTCCTGACGCCACAACCGAACGGCTGGACCAGCGCACCCTTGGGGCAGACGCTCGACAGTCCGGTCCACTCCGCCTTGCTGGACCGGTCTGGGCGGCTGTGGGTGGGCACCAGGGAGGGATCTGTGCTCGTGTATGAGTGGGATTCCGCTTCTGCTCGCTTGCGGTCGGTGGCGCACTACCGGCCCGGGCGTGAACTGCCCTCCGGGGGGCAGACTCCGGTGCTGGCGCCGTGGGGAGAAGGCATGGCCATCCTCTCCCGCTCGGGAATTCTCGTCTGCTCTGGAGCGCAGGCTCCCGCAGTGCCGCAGCCCGGACTGGAGGGATTTGTCGTCGATCACGCGGTTGAACTGCCCGACGGCGCGCTCTTGATGAGCGTGCAGCACCGGGACCTCGGGAGCGCCGCGCCCCAGGCGTTGATCAAAGTGCGGCCGGTTGAGAAGTCTGCCAACGCGGTCTGGGAGCCTGTGCTCATGCCGGGTTTGGATCGCGTCGGACCGGTCACGAGCTTGAGCCTCACCGGGACGCCGGGCAAGAGAGTGCTATGGATCGGCGGAGAGAACGCATTGCTGCGCTTCGAGGATCTGGCGCTGGCTCCGGCGCGCCCGGCGCCGGCGGTGCAGCTGCGCGCGGTGCAGTCGAATTCCCAACCGCGCGCGTCCTTGCGTCCTCGCGAGAAGCAGCTTTTCGGATCCGACACCACGCAGGTGACATTCAGCTATTCCGCCGGCGCGGATTGGGAGGGAGCTTACTATTCCACCCGGCTGCTCGGCGTGGATGACAACTGGTCGCCCGCTCAGATCTCGCCGCAGCGCGATTTCGCCGGCCTGCCTCCGGGCGGCTACGAGTTTCAAGTCCGTGCGATCGACCGTTTCGGGCGCCCCGGACCATTGACCGCCTACGGCTTTCAACTCGAGGCGCCCTGGTATCGGCGGCCGTGGGCCCGAGCGCTCTGGGTGACGGCGGTGGCATTGATCATTGCCGCGGCGGTTCGCTGGCGTCTCCGCCAACTCCACCGGCAGGCGGCGCGACTGAACCAGCTTGTGAAGGAGCGCACGCGCGAACTCTCGCTCTCCAATACGGCGCGGGCCGAGTTCCTCGACAGCCTCAGCCACGAGCTGCGCCGGCCGCTCAAGGGCCTGTCCGCCCTGATCCGGCAGCTCGAAGGCAGCGGTCTTACCCCCATGCAGCGGAAGCACGCCCATCTCCTCCGACTGGGCACAGAAAGCCTCACCCGCGTGTGTGACGAGGTGCTCGCTTATTCCACTCTCGAATACGGCGCAGTCACTCCGCGGGCGCGGCGCTTCCAACTGCGCGCGGTTCTGGCCATCGCCGCGGAGGACGGCGCGCCGGACGGTCATGCGCCTGTCGTGCGCTATCCGGCGGGTTTCATCGACGGTTTCGTCGGCGATGACCGCATGATCGCCACCATCGTCACCAATTTCGTCGCCAATGCCCGCCGTCACGCGGCTGGAGCGCCCGCAGAGATCTCCGTCTCGTGCGAGGATGATCCGGCCGGCGCTGCCGAATGGCTGATCGAAGTGACAGACGGCGGACCGGGGGTTCCCCCGGAAGAGCAGGAGTTGATCTTCAAGCGGTTCACCCGCGGCAGCCGGGCCCGAGAAACCCGGGTGCCGGGCACGGGCATCGGACTGGCGACCTGCCGGTTGCTGGCGCGACTGCTCGGCGGCAGCGTGGGGGTGGAAAGCCCGGCGGAAAGGGCGCGGGAAGCGCGCTGGCCCGGCCCAGGCGCGACGTTCTTCCTGTCCGTGCCTTTGTCGCGCGCACCGGGTCGCCCGGACGCTCATGAGGATGCGTTCGCGCCGCCGGAGCCCGCTGCTCCGGCGGTTGCCACCGGCCCGTCCGAACTCAGCGCGCCTTGGGACGCTCGGGTATCCGGGTGAATCCTTTTTCCATGGCGTAGCGGATGAGCTGCGGCGTGCTGTGAAGATCGAGCCGGGCCATGATGTTCAGGCGGTGGCGCTTGGCCGTGCCCACGCTGATTCCGAGCCGCGCCGCGATCTGGTCGTTCGTAAGCCCCTCGCCGACCAGCCGCAGCACGCCCTGTTCGCGCGCGGAAAGGATCTTGTCGAACGCCGCCGGATCGGCGCGCACCGTGGCCCGCAGCCGCTGCACATAGGAAGACACGAATTGCCGCCCGGACAGCACCGTGTGGATCGCCTCGCACAGGACCCGCACCGGCTGTTCGTTCTTGTCCAGGATGCCATGCACCCGGGAGCCGAGGGCGCGATGCAGGGTGAACTCGTCGATGTGCGAGGACAGGGCGATGACCTTCGCCCGGGGCGCAGCCGCAAATAGCTCCGGCAGCAGCTCGAGACCGTCCCGGTCGGGCAGCACAAGATCGAGCAGCACCAGGTCCGGCGGTGTCCGCCGGCAGAACTCCAACGCCGCGGCGCAGGAGCCCGCGATGCGCACGTCCGCTTCCGGCAGAATCTGCCGGCACGAATCGGCGAGCAGCTCGCCGACCAGCGTGTGGTCTTCGACCACCAGCACATGACTGGCCATGGGAAGTTTCGGTCGGGTCATGGATCCTATGTCGCAGGATCAGCATCGCCGGCCCGGCACGGCTTGACAATCCAAACCTGGTAGCCGCCCGGCGTCGTCCGGTCATATCCTGCCCAGTCTTACGCGTGCGCTCCAGAGGAACCGTCGGGGTCGGGCGCCCAAGGTCCTCTGCGCGATGGCACGCAGCCTGGCAAGACCCAGCTGCTTTTCTTTCAGCCCCGCTTGCAACAGGCCGAAAATATAACCTTGGCTCAGGAATAGCCCGATCAACCGGTCGGCGTCTCCTTCATCCTCGTGATGCACAGCAAGGTCCCTCACATGGCGGAATAGGCCGCACGCCTGCATCCTCGCAAAGTGACCGTTCTTGTCCCAGTGTTGGACTCCGGCATCGATGCGGCGCTTTTTCTCCAGCGCGCGCCCCGCCCGCATGCCGGCCGCAAAGGCCTCGTCGGCCTCCCAGCAGCCCGTGGCCGGAGGAAAATCGAAATCGCAGGCCGCAAACACGCCTCCGGGGGCCAAGATGCGCGCGACTTCGGCAAAAGTGCTGTCCGGTTCCATCCAGTGAAGGGCTTGGACGCACACGACGACTTGCGCGCACTGTGACGGAAGGCCGGTCTGATGGGACAATCCCGCCCGATAAACGACATTGGGAGCTGCCGTCACCTCCTGCGCGCGGCGGCGCATGTCGGGCGTCGGTTCGATGCCGATGGCGCGCCCGGCCTTGTCAGCCCAGTAGCGGGTTGAAAGTCCGGTGCCACTGCCCAGATCGACCACCGTTTCCGGCCGGGGAACGTCCGAAATCCGGGAGATGAGTTCAGCCAGCACCGCTGGCGGTCCCGGCCGGTGCTGGTCGTAGAGATCGCCCAGGCCGGTGAACCGGGCGATGTTGCGCTCGAAGCCAGGAGGCGAGTTCATGGGCGGCGGAGTGGCGGCTCCCTGCTCCTCGCTGAGATCACAGCCGCCGCTCCAGCCGCCTACCAGCCGTTAGTCGCCGGCTGGCCGGCGGGAAACATCGCCTGCTCAAGCTCACGGGCCTTGAACATGTATCGGGCCTGGTGCCCGACCCAAGGCACTTCAACCAGGCGCCAGTTGAACGGCCAGCCGCGCTCGGCGGCGATCTTTCGTGAGGTGAGGAAGAAATTCTGGGCGCGAGCAAGGCGCACGGGGCCCTGCCGCATTGCGCCGGAACTGGTGTCGAACCCGTCCTCCGCGTGCTGCCACACATCGCCGGTTCCGATCAGCAGAGCGAGGGGCTGGGCGTGGAAGCGGCGCAAGGCCTCGTCGCCGGCCAGATCATCCGGCAGTCCGCCGATGCCGTAGGGAAATTTCTCGTCGCGCCAGGGGAACGGATAGGAGCCGGGGTTGCACGCAACGAAACCCTTCGCCCCGTCCGGCAGGAACATCGCCATCTTCGAGACGAACTGGCCGCCCCCCGAATGCCCGATCATGTAGTAGGGCAGCCCGGGCCGGCCCTCGCGCTGGCGAACCTCGGCCACGAGGCGCACGATGACGTTGGGGGTCCATTTCTCCCGGGGCTGGGGCACTCCCTGGAGCGTCACCCCCAGTGTGCGCTTGTAGCGCTCGTCGCTGAAACGCGCCCGGTCGAACTCGGGCGCCACCACCAGGGCATCGAAGCGCTCCGCCATGTGGATGGCCCAATTGCGGTGGTCCTCGGCGTCGCGGTCCGAGCCATGGATCACCACGATCAGCGGACCGTCCGCGTAGGTGGGCGGCTTGTAGGTGAAAACCTCGATCGGTTCGCCCTCGTTGGCGAGAGTAAACCGGCCCAGCCCGGAAGGCAGCGGCTCGGCCAATGCTATGCTGACGGCCAAAACAGACGCCAGCAGCGCCGCGAGGACAATGCCAGCCGAGCGGAAGAAACGCAGGATTGGTAGGTTCATCGGACCAGGAGCGGGGGTGGAAGTTGATAAAAAGTCCGGGCGCGCTGAACTCGCGCCCGGACGCGGGAGGGTTGCCTATCTCGGCAGGTTCAGAAGGTGAGGGTATTGCTGAGCGAGAAGACACGGCCGCGACCGGCCGAGAAGGCGCTGACCACCGTGGCGGGATCCACCGTCACTGGCGGAAGATACTGCTTGTCGAGCAGGTTTTCCACACCGACGGCCCAGGTGCCCCATTTTTTAGTGCGGTAGTCCACATTGAAGGAGAAGAGAGTGTAGCCGCTGAAGCGCTCCTCGAGAGAAACACCGCGGCCGGCGTTGCGATCACGCGAGAAGAGTCGGGTCCCTTGCAGCCGGAGCTGGCCGGCGTCCGAGTAGGCCCATTTGACGACACCGGTGAACCGGTCGGGCGGAACCGCCCGGCTGGTCAACTGCACGTTGAGCGGCGGATTGGGCACAGCCGTGGTGGGATTGACCGTCGTCAAACCACGGATGCGCGAATACAGGGCGTTCACAACCAAACGCCGGCTGACTTTCCATTCCCCCGTGGCTTCCCAGCCCTCGATCTCGGTCGGCACCCGGCGAACTTCCGAGGCCTGCAAGGTCGCATTGAACGTCAGCACCCCGGAGAGTGGCGAGGTGGATTCGTAGTAGGAAACGCCAAGGCTGCCGCGTTTGCCGCTCCAGGTGAAGCCCGCTTCCTTGTTCTCCGTGACGATCGCCTGCAGCACGGTCAGTTGTGGCACGGACAGACCGTCGGGAATGACGGCGCGCAGCGGCACCCCGACATCAGGAATCGAATATCCCTCGCTGTAGGACGCGTAAACCCGCAATCCGTAGGGCAGCCGGTAGATGCCGCCGATGTTGTAAACCGGCTTGGCATAGTTGACCTCGCCGCCCCGGACCAAGGTTCTCTTGTTGGCTCCCGGGATCCAGATCGTGGTGTAAGTATCGACCTCCAGCGTGGCGTCCTCGCGGCGCACGCCGCCGCGCAGAGTCACTGGGCCGCGCTCGAACTCGAGCTGCGCAAAAGGCGCGGTGCTGAGGTATTTGAGCGGCGGCACCCACTGCCGGTTTGTCAGCGGCAGCTTCTGCTGCGTGGTGTCGTCGAGCACGTCGAAGCCCAGGCTCAGTTCCAGACCTTCGGTCAAAAAAGCGGGGCGGACATAGCTTGAGCGGACGCCCCATTTTTCCGCCAGCACGTTCGACTGATCGATCAGCGTGCCGACCGGGGCGATCGCGGGATCCTGCCGGGAGGCCTGGACCCCGCCGTTGAAGAGAACGTTCTCCCGGTTGTGGTAGAGCTGGGCCGTGACCACGCCTCCGAACACGGCATTGTGATGATAATCGAGCGAGATGGCCTGCATCTTGTTGCTGGCCGGCGGAGTATCCGGACGGCCGCGCCTGGCGGTAGCCAGCAATCCGGTGGCGCGGTTGCCATCAATCCCCGCGTAGCGCCCGTTGCCCGCCAGTTGAAACCGGTTCCACGACAACTGCACCCGCTGCGAATCGTCGGTCCCGAAATTATAGCCCATCTTTACGAAAATGCTCTCCGCTTGGCTGTCCTGGGATGCGCCGTTGGCATCGATTCCCAGTTGGCGTCCGTTGGCATCGTAGTCGGCGGGACGCGATACCGAGGCAAGAGACACCAAAAGATCGAAGGCGTCCGACCTGTGCGTGCCGGTCAGCCCAAGGCGCCAGCCGATCGTGTTGTTCTCGAACTGGGAATTGATCTTCGAGTCCACCTGCAGACGGGTGCCGTTGGCCTTGGCGGTCTTGGTGATAAAGTTGATAATGCCGCCGGCCGCCCCGACCCCCTCGGCGGCGGACGGTCCGTTGATCACCTCGATGCGCTCGATGACCGACAGATCCGCGAATCCTGAGCCCTCGCGATTGCCCTCGCGCAGCGGTGTGGACTGCGGGATGCCGTCGAGCAGATAGAGGACGGGCCGGCCGCGAAGGGTTTCTCCGGAAACGCTCAGACTTTGTCGCGATGGCGAATAGCCCGGAATGGTGTCGGACAGGATCGACGTGACGTCTTCGGTGAAGCTGAGCTGGGTGGTGATGTCGGCGTTGGTGATGAGGTTGATCGCGCCCGGGATATGATCGATGGCTTTGGCGCTGCGCGTCGCGGAGGTGACTGTCACCGCCTCCAAGGTGATCGGCTCCTCATTCCTTTCCGGGTTCCCGGCTCCAGAGGAGGGAGCGAGTTGCGCCTGAGCCGGCAGACCTATGCAGGCCAATAGCAGCAATGAAATCGCTGCGCGAGGTGTCATGTTGGGGGTAGTGTTCATCGCAGGTGGAAGGTAAACGGGCGCCGTATGCGGTCCGCTCTTCCCATGAATGTGCGCGAACTCGGCGCCTCGGCAACGCCCCTGAATACACCTTAAGGTGCAGCACAAAGGCGAATTGCAGCCGTCTTTCGGTTTCCCAGCCCCGACCGCCATTCCGGCAAGAGGATGTCGCCACTTGAGAAGTCCGGCGCCAAGCTGCCTGCCTATTCTGATGGCAAACATGCATCGCCACGCCTTCACCACTGGTTTCAGCGAACGAGACGGCGCCGGACAACATTAAAACGGCAATTTTTAGGATAAGGACCAAGCTCATATCTGGAGCGCAATGCGTGTTCTGGACCAAAAGGTGCAACCCGGCAGCTTGCGATAGAAGACACGATCCATGCCCCTAATCGGAGCCATGCCCACTACCGGCCACGCCACCCTGCGGGTGAACGATCAGGTCTGCCGCTTTTTCAGTATCAACGACCTGGACCGCCGCCTGGGCATGCTGCCCGTCTGTTTGCGCATCATGGCCGAGGACACCTTGCTGGCGGCGCCGGATCGGCTGCCCGCCTTTCTTTCCTGGCTCGACGGCAATGGCCGGACCGACGCCGAGGTCGAATTCCGGCCGGCGCGCGTGCTGATGCACGACACCACTTGCGTTCCCGCCCTTGCCGATCTGGCGGCGCTGCGCGACGCCGTGGCCGCCCGCGGCGGCGATCCGGCACGGGTCAATCCGGCCATCCCGGTCGATCTGGTGATCGATCATTCCGTCATGGTCGACCATCAGGGTTCGCCGCAAGCATACGCTCGCAACTTGGCGCGCGAATTCGAGCGCAACCGCGAGCGCTACTCATTCATCAAATGGGCGGAGCAAAGCCTCTCCAACTTCCGCGTGGTCCCGCCCGGCGGCGGCATCATCCATCAGGTCAATCTCGAGCATCTGAGCACGGTCGTGCGGCGCACCGGGGACGGCCTGTTGCGGCCCGATACGCTGGTGGGAACGGACAGCCACACCCCGATGGTCAACGCCCTCGGTGTCCTTGGCTGGGGCGTTGGCGGCATCGAGGGGCTCTCGGCGGCTTTGGGGCAGCCCTTGATCGTCGCGCTGCCGGAGGTGATCGGCGTCCGGCTCTCCGGCCGGCTGCGCCCGGGTGTCAACTCCACCGACCTGGCGCTGGATCTGACCCAGCGGTTGCGCCAGCGGGGCGTGGTCGGCAGGTTTCTTGAATTTTTCGGCCCGGGTCTGGGCTCACTGTCGGTGGCGGACCGCGCCACGGTGGCAAACATGGCGCCCGAATACGGAGCGACGTGTTCCTTCTTCCCCATCGACTGCAGAACCGTGGACTATCTCCGGGTGATCGGCCGGTCAAAGGAGCATGTGGCGGCCATGGAGGCGTATGCCCGGGCCCAGGGGCTTTGGCATGATGAAGATTTTGCGGCCCGGTTCACCGCGTTGCTGGAAATCGATCTCGGAGGGGTGGAAACCACCGTCGCCGGACCGCATCGGCCGGACCAGAGGCTGCCCCTGTCGGAGGTGCCGGGAAGCTTTGCGGAGCGGCCGGCCCCTGCGGCCCGTCTGGCTCCGGCGGAGATCGGCGCCACCGACGTGCCCGACGGCGCCGTATTGATCGCCGCCATCACCAGCTGCACCAACACCTCGAACCCGGCTCTGATGCTCGGCGCCGGATTGCTCGCGCGCAAAGCGCGCGCCGCCGGCCTGCGGGTGCCGTGGTGGGTGAAGACCTCGCTCTCACCCGGTTCCCGCGCCGTCACCGAATACCTCCGCCGCGCCGGACTGCAGGACGACCTGGACGCGCTCGGTTTCCATCTCGCCGGCTACGGCTGCATGACCTGCATCGGCAATTCCGGCCCGCTTCATCCGCGGATCGAGTCGGCGGCGGCGGCCGGCTCTGTCGCCGGAGCCGCCGTGCTCTCCGGCAATCGCAATTTTCAAGGCCGCATCCATCCGGCCCTGAACGCGGCCTATCTTGCTTCGCCTCCGCTGGTCGTGGCTTTTGCGCTCGCCGGCTCGGTGCGCGTCGATCTGGCCTGCGCTCCCCTCGGGCGGAATGCCTCCGGCCAGCCCGTCTACCTCAGGGATCTGTGGCCCAGCGACGCCGAGGTGCAGGAGCTTGCCGCCCGTTTCATCACCCCGGAACTTTTCCACCACTGCTCGGACGGCATCTTTGGCGGCACCGGGCAATGGCGGGAGATCGGCGGAGCGGCCGGCCTGACCTTCCCCTGGCGGGACGACTCCACCTATCTGCGACGGCCGCCGCATTTCGAAGCCACCCCCGAAGCGCCGGCCCCGCCCGCGGACATTCTCGGCGCGCGCGCCCTGCTGGTCTTGGGAGACCACGTCACCACCGACCACATATCCCCAGCCGGAGCAATTCCGGCCGACAGCGCAGCCGGCCGATACTTGCTTGAGCGCGGCGTGCCGGTGACGGAATTCAACCAATACTCCACCCGCCGCGGCAACCACGAGGTCATGCTTCGAGGCCTGTTCGGCAATCCGCGGCTGCGCAACGAGCTGGCGCCGGCCGGCAGTCCTGCCGGAGCGACGCGCTATCACAGCGGTGAGATCCTGCCGGTCCTTGAGGCCGCCGCGCGCTTCGCCCGGGAGCGGACGCCGCTCGTCATCGTTGCCGGCCGCAATTACGGCGCCGGCTCAAGCCGCGACTGGGCGGCCAAGGGGCCGGCGTTCCTCGGAGTCCGCGCCGTGATCGCCCAGAGTTTCGAACGCATCCACCGCAGCAACCTCATCGGCATGGGCGTGCTTCCGCTGCAATTCGTCGACCGCTTCGACCGCCGGGCGCTTTCCTTCGATCACGCCGGCACGATCGACATCACCGGCTTGGCCGGAGGCATCCATCCGCGGCAGACGGTCCGCGTGGCGGTCCGATCTGGCGAAGGCATCGAGCGCCACGCGTCACTCCTCCTGCGGGTGGAAACCCGGCGGGAGGCGGAATACTTGCGGCACGGCGGCCTGCTGCCTTGCATCCTGCGGCAATTGCTGGATCAAACGTCCCCCAACTGACTGTAATCCCGAAGATGAACCCGCGCTCCCCGGCAACCGCCGACCTCATGGACAAGCACGGCGCGCTTTGCCAGTCGTGTCTGATCCAATTCCGCCAATTCGGCGGCCGGCGGGCCTTTTCCGGCCCGATCCGGACGGTGCGCTGCCGCGACGACAACGTGCTGCTGCGCCGCGCGCTGGATGGCCCCGGAAACGGCGGTGTTCTCGTCGTGGATGGCGGCGGCTCCCTCGAAACCGCCCTGCTGGGCGACCAGATCGCCGGGTTGGGCTGCCGCAACGGCTGGGCTGGCATTGTCATCCACGGCGCCGTGCGCGATGTCTCGGCGCTTCAGACGATGGATTTCGGCATCAAGGCCCTCGGTTCCAATCCCCGAAAAAGCGCGAAGAACGGCGCAGGCGAGACAGATGTCGAACTGCGCTTCGGCGGCGCGGTGTTCACCCCGGGGCACTGGCTTTACAGCGACGACGACGGCATTTTGATTTCGCCGATGAAGCTGGAGTAGAGTTCTCGGCGCGGCGCAACCACCGCATCGTCCGCGCAACCCCAACCGATCGTAGCGCATGATCCGGGCAGGAGTCTTGGTGATTCCGCACCAAGCATGCAGCTGCCGATCGGCCGACCTGCTCTCCGCTACATCCGAAACCGGGCTTGCAAGTCTTCGAGCCGCCGGCCGAACTCGCGGGTGTCAAGCGGCAGATCGACCGGCGCCTTGACCCATTCTGACAGCAGAAAGGCATTGGCGAGTTCCACCGCGGCCAGCCCCTCCCGCCCGGGCGCGATAAGAGGCGCGCCGCGCAGGATCGAGGCGGCAAAGTTCTCCATGATGGCGGCGTGCAGCGCGCCGGGCGCGGCAAACTCGCGATTCTCGGTCTGAATGCGCGGCTTGGGCATGGGCGTCCCGATCGCGGGCGCCTCCTGCGGCGGAGGCTCGGCCAGAGTGGCGACGACCAGCCTCCGGCCTTCGATCGTGAGCAGGGCGCGGTCGCAGGCGATCTCCACCCGGCGCAATCCGGGCGCCTCGCCGGTCGAAGCGGCGTAGGCGCCGCGGAGTCCATCCGTGAAACACAGGACGGCCAGCGCGTTGTCGTCGGTCTCGATGGCATGGTATTTCCCGAAATCCACGAAGGCCATGATCTGCGCCGGCCGGCCGAACAGCCATGCGAGCAAGTCGAGATCGTGGACGCCTTGATTGATCAGCAGGCCGCCGCCCTCGCCTTTCCATGTGGCCCGCCACGGCGGGGAGCGAAAATAGGCGGCCGGGCGGAACCAGTCCGTGGCCGTCCAGGAAAACCGCCTCGGCCGGCCCCAGCGATCCTCGCGGAGGCCCTGCCGCAGGTGCGCGTAGAGCGGATCGGCGCGCATCTGATGCATCACGCCAAAAAGCACGCCGCCCGCCTCCGCCGCCGTCGCGATGGACTGGGCCTCATCGAGCCGCGCTGCCAGCGGCTTCTCCAGCAAGAGCGGAAGGCGCGCCTCGATCACCAGCCGGGCGATCTCCAGATGGGTCGGATGAGGAGTGCAGACCAACACGGCGTCGATCCGGTGGCGCGCCAGCAGATCCGCGGTGCTGTGGCAGCGGGGAACATCGGCAGGAAGCGGCACTTCACGCCGGGTCACCACTGCGCCCAGCTCCGCATTCGGCACCCTGCCATCAAGCAAGACGCGCGCATGACGGAGGCCGATGGCGCCCACGCCGACAAGACCGAATCGCACCCGGGCGCTCACGGTTCGTTCCAATCGATCAAAAACCCCGTCGCCGGGCCGCGCCGGGCCAGTTCCCGGTAGGCACGGTCAATCCCGTCCGGACGGATCCGGCGGGATACAAGGGGCTCGATCCGCACGGCGCCGCGCTGCATGAGTTCGAGCATTTGCCGCGTGAGGTGCGTCCGGTCGGCGCCTGCCGGATCGTCGCGCATCGGCAATAAAGCCTGATGTGCGCCGACGAGCCGGAGCCCCCGATAATGCACGTCCGCGTAGAAATCGAAAGAGACCTCCCCGCGGGGCGAGCCCAGCAGGACCACCTGGCCGCGCCGCGCCGCCAGTTCGCAGGAGGTGCGGATCAGGGAGGGGATGCCGGTGGCCTCGATGACGACCTCGGGGCCGGCAGCGCCGAACAACGCCTCGCGCTCGCCCGCGGCACCGGCGCCGTTGCCATCGATGGCCGGCAGTCCGCAGTCCCGGGCCAGTTGCAGACGCTGGGGCGCGATGTCCTGCACCGCGATCACCGGCACGCCGCAGGCCCGATAGACCTGCGCGGCGAGATTGCCGATCAGTCCTGCTCCGAGCACAAGGGCGCTCCGGGGTTTCGCGGCCAGCAGGTGATAAGCGGTGGAGACGATCTGGAGAAACCGCGCGAACGGCGCCAGAGACCAGTCCAGCCCGGCGGGAAGGGGCAGAAGCAGAGTCTTCTCCGGATCGGCCACGGCCCAGGTTGCATGCCCTCCCCACAAGAAGACCGGCTGGCCGGGCGCGAAGCCGGCGATCTTCGAGCCGACCCGGGCGACCACGCCGGCTGAAGCGTAACCAGGGGCAAAAGGATACTTGGCCCACGGGTCTCCGGGCTTCTTGAGCCGGGGATGCGTGCCCTCATAAAACGCCAGCTCGGTGCCGGGACTGATCACGCTCCAGCTGTGCCGGACCAGAACTTCCGTTTCCGCAATGGCCGGGCAAGCCTGCGCGCCCACCTCGACCTGAAACGGCGCGGTTATCAGCGCGCGTTGCCCCGAGGAGAATGCATCGTTTTTCATGTAGAGAGGAGATAGTGGAGGCCGGCGCGGAAGCGTCGCTTATGTGCTCAGGTCGTAGCGGCGTTCGTCGATCCGAAAGCGCAGATCCTCTCCGCGCGCAAACCTCGCCAGGTTGTCCAGCGCCGTGACGTGGAGCGGCCCGAGCCGCCCCGGGTCGGGCCAGTTCTCGGTCCACAACTTGTGCCCGGTCAGGATGAGGTTGGTCCAATGCCGGGCCGGATGATCCGCCGCGAGCATCTCCGGCTTCGCCAGCACGTCGAGACCCGCCCGCAGGCGGCCGCGCTCCAACTCGGCAAAGAGCGCGGTTTGATCCAGCAGATCGCCCCGCGCGGTGTTGATGAGGATGCCGTGGTCGCGCAGCGCGGCCAGATGCTCCGCGCGCACGCTGCCGCGCGTTTCCGGGGTGAGCGCGGCATGCAGCGCCACGGCGTCGCTTCCGGCAAAGAGCGCGAGCAGCGAGCCGACCGGGCGGGCGTCGTCGGGCAGAGCAGCCGCCAGGGGATCGTAAACCGAGACCACCGGCTGGAACGGTCGCAAGAGCGCATGAAACCTCCGCCCCACGACCCCGTAGCCATAGAGTCCGATGCGCAGCCCGCGAAGCGTTCCGCTCTGGGCCAGTTCCGGCGGATGCCAGCCTCCCGCCCGCCGGGTCGCGCCATGCGCAGGCAGAACCTTCAGGCAGCCCAGCAAAAGGGCGAGCGCCGCCTCCGCGACCCCGTCCGCAGGCGCGTCCCCCCAGTTCGTCACGGGAATCCCCGCCGCGACGAGCTCGCGCGGAATGATCGCGCGCATCGTGCCCGTCAGATGGCAGATGTAGCGCAGACGCCCTCGCGCGCCGGCGAGCGCAACGGGCAGCGCCCGGCTGTTCCAGCCGGTCAGGACCACGTCGGCGTGGCGGAGCGCATCCAGCACCTCGCCCTCGGTCCATGCCGCGGTATCCGGGCAGATGCGCAACTCGCCGAGCCCGGACAGCCGCCGGGTAAACTCCGGCAGCCACAGCCGTGGATCGGGCGTGGTGGCGGCAAGATGCGTCAGCTGCAGCTTTCGCGCGGACATGAATCACGGGGCGATCCAGACAAAGCCGGCGATCATCGCCAGGATCAACAGCGTGCTGATTACGAAGCCCTTGATGCCGTGCCCGTCGGGCCAGTCGAGTTCGAGCCCCCAGGCGCGGGTCATCACCCGCGGCGCCGGAGTGACCGCCCCGACCGGAAGGGTGCAGGGAGCCGGCAAGTCTTCGTCGGTCATCACCGGGGTCCGTCGCAAGGCGTAGAAGCGGTTCAACTGCTCCGGTGGCGGCGGCGCGGTGAAGAGCGAAACGATGACCACGACCGCCGCGGTGCCGCCGAGCACGATGAACAACTGCCAGCCCAGGGCCAGATCCAGGCCGTGCGCGGTCGGAGCGATTCGCCCGGCGAGGAAAGTGCTTTCGCGCAGCCACTCCAGCACCGCCTGCACTTGCAGCAGCATCCACAGCGTGTAGCCCGTCAAGGTCGCGGCCCACGCGGCGGCCGTGGTGGTGCGGCGCCAGAACAACCCGCACCAGAAAACGACGCCGATGATCGGGGCCGCCGTCACGATCAACTCCAGGCCCTTCACGACGCCGGGCAGCCAGAAGGCGAAACCCACGCTCACCACCACCACCAGCACCGCGCCCCCCCGGCCGGCGGCCAGGTAGTGCGATTCGCTCCGGCCGGGGCGCAGGGGCCGGTAGAAGTTCTGGATGAGCAGCGCGGCCGCCGCATTCATGATGCCGCTGCATGTGCCCATGACCTCGGCCAGCGCGGAAGCGATGAACAGCCCCACCAGCCCCGGCGCCACCGCCGGCAGAAAGTGAGCGGCCAGCCGGCCGTAAAGCCCGTCGGGGTCGATCTGCTGGCCGGCGTAAAGGGCCGCGGCGGCCACGCCGGTGAGGCACCAGGCCCCCGCGCAAAGCCGTTTGAGGAACAGACCGGCGAGAAAGCCGAACTGTCCATCGCGCTCCACCCGGCTGGCCGCGGCGATGCCCAGGTTGTGCGGTATCACCGCAGCCGCGATCAATCCGGCCAGCGCCATCATCGTGACGGTGAAGCCATCGATGCCACCGGGGACGGTGAGCGCGAGCATGTCGGCCGGAAGCACATCGCGGATGCCGGCGCCGCCCCCTACCGCCCGCCACACGAACGGCAGCAGCAGGAACGAAAACAAGAGGGTCAGCAGCCCTTGGATCGCGTTGGTAAAGACGGCCGAGGTAAAGCCGCCGAACAAGCTGTAGGCAACGAAGATCACGGTCAGGATCAGCACCAAAGTGTCGCCGCTAACCACGCCGCCGAACAAGCCGCCGAGCAGGGCGCTCGACCCCTTCAGGCCCAGACCCAGGGTGAGGATTGACTTCGTGATCCCGGTCAGCACGAACAGGGTGGCCACCGAGGCGCCGAACCGCAGGCCGTAAATGTCGCCGAGGGTTATCGCCCGGAACCGCCGCAGCATCGGGGCGAGCAGCCAGTAGAACGGCATGGTGACCAGATGAAACCATTGATACCAGATGCCGGACACACCCGATGAATAGGATTTCGAGGCCAGCACGACGGCCTGCTCGGCGCTGGTGGCCACCGAAAACGAGTTCAGGGTCAGGTAGAACTTCCCGAAGCGCCGGGGCATGAAATAATCGGCCGTCGTCGTTACCTTGCGGCCCGACCAGATGCCGAGCGCGGTGATTCCGACGAGAAATCCCGCTACAACGAGGAAATCGAGAATGGTGAGTCCGGGGGGCATCGGATGGGCGTTTTCGTGGGGGCGTCGGGCGCGACCGCGGCATTAACTCCGTCCGCGCCAGGCGGCACGACACCAGCCTCGCTCAATGTTGAGCGGTGGCCGCGCCGGGACGAGCGGAATCCAACCTGCGGTTCGATTGACCGGTCCGGGCCCGGCCGCCTGGCGCAGATCATCACCGCGAGAGACCTCAGCGGTAGAGACCGGGCGCTTTCCAAGGCGTGGGCGCGGCGGGCGGCGGCCCGGTGCGCGGCGGCAGCGTGGCGTGCAGCAGTTCGCGGAGTCCGGTCAGCGTCTCCGCCCGCGCCGGATCGTCCGCCAGATTTTGCAGCTCCCGCATGTCGGCATGGCGGTCATAAAGCTCGGAGCCGTCCGCGCCACCAGGTCCCCATTCACGATAAGCCCAACGTTCCGTGAAGACACCGATGCCATGGATATTCTGGGAAAAGGCGGGATACGGCCAGGCCGCGGCCGGATCGCGCAACAGGGGGACAAGACTGCGACCGTCCAGGCCCGGTGGCGGCGGCAGCCGGGCCAGTTCCGCCAGCGTGGGATAAAGATCGAGGAGCTCCACCGGCCGGAGCGCCACTCCGCCACGCCTGACACCAGGGCCCGCAACGATCAACGGCACGCGCGCTGATCCCTCGTAAAGGAGCCGCTTGGCCCACTGGCCATGCTCCCCCAGCAGGAAGCCGTGGTCGCTCATGAAGACCACGATCGTGCGGTCGGCGAGGCCGAGCCGTTCGAGCGCCTCCAGGACGCGGCCCACCTGCGCGTCCATGAAGGTGACCGCAGCATAATAGGCCCGGATAAGCTCGCGTTGCGCCCCAGGCTCCAAGCCCCAAAAGAGCGGCCGGATATAGGCGGTCGGAGGGACGCCGCGCAGGCTTTCGGCCGGGTCGGGAGGAATCGGAAAGGCGGCCAAGGGATGGGCGTCGAAATGCCGCTTGGGGGCCACGAACGGCAGATGCGGCCGGAAGAAGCCGACCGCCAGGAAGAATGATCGTCCGGCCGTCTGCATCTCCTCCAACTGGCGGACGGCCATGGTGGCAATCCAGCCGTCGGTCTGCTCCTCATCCGCGCCCTCGTCGGCCAGGTAGCGCAACGCCCGGCCCGCGGTGACCTGCGGGGTGAAGTCAACCGCCCCTTCCTCCACCGTGTCGACCTCCCGGCCCCGGGGATTCATCGTCGCATTCCATGACACCGGATCGTCCAGACCCGAGTAACCGATTTCGCCGGGCACCCCTTGGTGGAAGACCTTGCCGATGCGCCGGACTTGGTAGTCATGCCGCCGGAAAAGCTGCGGCAGGGTTACCGCCTCCGGCAGGGCCGTCCGGAAATGGGTTTCCTGGTCGTGGACGCGGGTGCGATCCGGCCGGAGGCCGGTGAGAAACGAGGTCCGGCTCGGATTGCACAGGGGAAACTGACAATAGGCACGGTCGAAGCGCACACCGCGTGCCGCCAGTGCGTCGATGTGCGGCGAGCGGGCGAGCGGATCGGCATAAACGCCCAACCGCGTGTTCAAGTCGTCGGCGATGATCAGGAGCACATTGAGTCGCTCCCCCTCTTCCGGATCGGGTCCGGCCCCGCTGGCGCCCGGTGCGTCTCCCCCGAGCGCGGCGCCAGACAGCGCCAGCGCAAGCCCGGCTGGCTTGATCCAGTCCATAAGAGAGTCCCGTGAACGCGGCAGCCACCGGGCCGGCTGTCGCAAGGAGGGCGAGCCTCCCTGCGACGGCGCCGGCCCGGCGGCCGTCGAGCCTGAACCCCATCTCAGGCTCAAAAGCGCGTGGTAACCTCCAGCACTACGCGACCGGGGCTGCCGCGGAGAAAGCCGGCGGGGTTGTAGTCTTCATCGGTGATGTTGTGCCAGTTCAAAGTGGCGGTCATCGGGCGCCCGCCCTGCTTCCATTCGTAACCGAGCGCGGCGTTCCACAACGTGTAGTCCGGAATGAAAAGCGCGGGGTTGTTCACCCGCTGGGCCTTTTCGCCGTTGTAGTTGAACCCGGCGCCGATCCACAGGCCCTTGAGGGCGTCGCCGGTGAGACTGTAGCGCGTCCACAGATTGAACAGCTTCTCCGCCGAGCCCTCGGGATGGGAGCCGAGGAGATAGTCGGTGCCGGCGGGCGTCCGCTCCACCACCACATCCTGCACCACGCCGCTGAGATAGACCTGCCAGTTGTCGAGCGGCGACCAGGTGATCTCGACCTCGACGCCCTCGCTGCGGTCCAGGGTGCCCTGGATGCGGTTCACCAAGGTGACGCCGGCGGGGTTGGTGTTGAAGTTCACCAGCCGGTCCTGCTGCTCGATCGCATAGTAGGCGATGGTGGAGGAGACGCGGCCGGAAAACAGGTCGGACTTCAGGCCGATCTCGAATCCCTCCGCGGTGGTGGGGGCGGCCGGGCCGGACGGGATGTTGGCGATCTGCAGCGTGGCGGTGTTGCGAACGAAGGCCTCGCTGTAGGAGCCGTAGAGCATCAGGTCCGGCCGGAGCTTCCAGCCGACGCCGATCTGCGGTGTGGTCCGGGTGGATTCCTGCTTGGCGATGTTGTTGTTCGCGTTGCGGAAATCGTCCACCGAGCCGGTGGCCTGATTGTAGCGCAACCCGCCCACGACCGAAAACCGGTCGTCGAGCAGGCTGGCGCTGACCACGGCATAGGCGGCGCTGTTGCGGGCAACGGTGCGGTTATGCGCGGACAGCGACAAAGGGAGGTCGGCCGGGTTGGCGGTGTCCGCGTTCCAAGTGGCCGGGTTGTAGAGGTTCCAGGGCGGAAAGTTCTGGGCCGCCGAGGATGCGGCGGTGCGAATGATCTCGTTGGAGTCCTGGTAATACGCGCCGAAAAGCGGCTTCCATTCGACGCCGCCCAAGCCGAGCTTTCCGGCCAGCTCGACTTGCACGGTCTTCCCGTTGTTGAACCGCTCGTCGAGCCGCAGGCTGCGCTGGAGCTGGGCCTGGGGCGCCTCGAGGGCGGCGCGAGGATCGCGCAAGATGGCGTCGGAGAAGCGCGCGGCCGCCGTCCGGTAGCGCGCGTCGTTGGTGGTGGAGGGCGGCAGCCCGTCGGTGAAAAACCGCGCCGGCACCGTCACGCTGGCCTGGTTCAGGCCGGTGCCCTGGTAGCGCACTCCGTTGCGATTCCAGTTGAAATTGGCGCGCGCGTCCCAGCTCTCAGCCAGTTTCACGGTCAGCTCCGCGTTGACGGAGTCGAAGACGGTGAACCGCCGGTCGGAGTTGGCCGACGCGTTGAACCGGCGGGGCAGGCCCGGATAGAAGCCGAGAAAGCCGCGGTCTTCGCCGCTTGGCTGCTGGAGCGCGCTGGCGGAGGAAAGGATGCCGGAAGCCGGAAGCGGCGGCACGATGCGCGAGGTGAGTTGGCGCACGGCGGCAGGCGCCGCCTCGCGCCGCTCAAAATGCTGGTAGTCCGTCGTGAGCGCCACCTTATCGCTGATCCGCCAGGTGATCACCGGCGCAAGCACGCTGGTGCGGGACCGGCTGTCGCGGTAATACTCGATGTCGTTTTCCCATGAGCCGTTGAAGCGAAGCAGCAACGTGTCGCCGACCAGGGGCCGGTTGAGATCGAGCGAGGCGCGCCAGTAATCGTGGCTGCCCGCTGCGGCGGAAAGTTTGGCGAACGACCTGGTTTGCGGGCGTTTGGTGATGTAGTTCACCGTGCCGCCCGGGGCAACCTGCCCATACAGCAGCGAGGACGGGCCTTTGACCACCTCCACGCGCTCGATGGTGGCTGCGTCCACGTAGCTCTCTCCCACGAAGCCGTTGTGCTGCGGACTCTGGTCGAATCCCCGGATGTTGTAGACGGCGTTGCCGGCGGTGAATTCGCGACCCACGGTCGTGACCCCGGGCGCGTATTGCACGATGTCGTAAAGGTCGCGCGCGCCGATGTCGTCGATGAACTCTTCGGTGAAAGCATTGATGGAAAAGGGCAGATCCTTGATCGGCGTGTCGATGCGCGTGGCCGAGACGGAGTTGCCCGCGCGATAGCCCCGGTCCTGGGTGGTCGTGACCTGGAAGGGCGAAAGCGTGAGCACCTCCTCCTTGGCCGAGGCGGGCTGGACGTCCGGCGCGGGCGCGACCTGAGCGGAGAGGGTCGATGCGGTCAAAGCGAGCAGGCAGACTGCCGCGCGGGCTTGGTAATCAGATCTTTTCATGGGCGGATGGGTGTTGTTGCGCAAAACCATCGCGGCGTTCCTCGGTCGAGGCTCGCGTGGCGCTGCGGGGTATGGTTGACTGGATCAAGCGGGTGATCAGCACTGCGCAACATACGGCCCTGCCCGCTGGTCGGCAAAAGCGCGCCTGCTCAATGTTGAGCGGCAAGTTTGGCCGCAGCCGTCGGTCGGGTCTCCCCTCCCCGTTTCCCTGCGCCGGGCGTCCGGCGATCACGACTGCGGCGAACGGGCCGGACCAGCCGGCCGCGGCTCGCGCCGGGAGGTCACATCACTCCTCCCGCCGACCGCGGCAAGTCGGCCGAGGGTCGCGGCAGGGGCTGGCTTTGCAGGAGCGATCGCAATCGTGCGACCACTTCGGGCTGGTCCGCCGCCACATTTTCCGTTTCGAGCGGGTCGGCAAGATAGTCGTAAAGTTCCATCTCGGCGGTCTCGGGAGAGGCGCCAGGCCTCATCCATTCGACCAGCCGATGGCGATCAGTCCGGACGGCGCGGCCTAAAACGTAGCCGCCGGCGCGTTCGCGGTGGCAGACATGGAACACGGCGGCCTTGCCGTTCGCTGACGGGCGATGCAGCTGCGGCGCGAAGCTCGTTCCATCGAGCGCCTGCGGCACGGCTGGCGCGGGCAGTCCGGCCAGTTCGGCCAGAGTCGGATAGATATCCACCGTCTCGACCAGTGTCCGGAGGCGCGCGCCCGGCGGCGTCCGTGGCGGGAAACGTAAAATGAACGGCACACGCATGGCCTCCTCGTAGTTGGACCGCTTCGACCACTGCCCGTGATCGCCCAGGTGCCAGCCGTGATCGCCCCAGACGACGACGATGGTGTTGCGCGCCAGACCGAGCCGGTCGAGCTCGGTCAGGACACGGCCGATCTGGGCGTCGACATAGCTGACCGCGGCGTGATAGCCGTGAGTCAGTTCGCGTGCCAGATCGCCGCCGATCGGACCGGATTCCGGAAGTCCGCGATATTTGCGAAGGTCGAAACTGTCGGCCGGCGCATAGGCGGGCGCCCGGCGGGGCGCGTCCGCGATAGGGAGAACGAAGCCGCCTCGCTGATACAGATCCCAATAGCGCCTCGGCGCGCAGAACGGCAGATGCGGCTTGATGAATCCGACCGCGAGGAAGAACGGCGTATCCGGGCGGCCCTGGGCTGCGCGCAGGCGCCGCACGGCTTCCGCCGCGATCTGCCCGTCGGCGTAGAAGTCGTCGGGCACATCGGCACACTCGGTCGGAGCGCCCCGCGCATCCTCGCCGTGCAGGGCGCGATCTGTCTCTCCCGGGCCGGGGCGATTCGACTCCAGCGCGTATTTTTCCGCGGCCGGAAACCAATGCGGCACGCTCCAGGACGCTGCGTCCTCGCGGTTGCCGTGGCCGGCATGCATGACCTTGCCCAGGCTCTCGGTGCGCCAGCCATGCCTTCGAAAATACTGGGCCACAGTGACCGCGTCCGGCGCGACCTCCCGAAAGTTCGTGCTGAGTCCGTAGAGCCCGAGCGAGGACGGGCGCAGGCCGGTCATGAGCGCGACGCGCGACGGCGCGCAGAGCGCCTGGTTGCAGTAGGCGCGCTCGAAGAGCGCGCTCCCGGCTGCCAGCTTGTCAAGCTCGGGCGTCCGGACGGTGGAATCGCCATAGCAGCCCAGCAACGGTTTCAGGTCGTCCACGCAGATGAGCAGGACGTTGGGCGGCGTGGTTTCCGCGGAGAAGGCGGACAACACAAGGCTCGCGGCTATGGCCGCGGTGCGACCGGGACGGCGGGAATGCAGCGGGTTCACGGGCGGGAAACTCCGGGTTCGCCCGACGCCGAGGCAAACGCCGGTTTGCTCAATGTTGCCCGGCGACCGCGCTGCCGGCGGCTCCTGGCTGCGCCGGGCGAGTGGTGCCGCCCTGCCGCCACATGCCGGGCACCAGGAGCAGGCGCGGATGCGCCGGCACGCCGGTTTCGCCGCTGAGCAGCATCGCGCTCAACAGATCGACCCCCGCGCGGGCCACTTCCCCCGGCTGTTGGTCGATGTGCGAGATGCCGGGAACGCTGCGCCCGCTGCCGAGGTCGATGAATCCCGCGTCCCGGGGCACGGCCACTCCGCCCGCCTGAAGAGCCGGCAGCATTTCGTGGTGGCTGGCAATGACCAGGTCCAGCCGATGCCGCCGCACCCACGAAACCAGTTCGCGCGCATGATCCAGGCCGTCAAGCTCCAGAATGGGGGCGAAAGCCAGTCCGGCGCGCTCCTTGGCCTCGCTGAGATAGCCGGCCTGAAGCGCAAAAATCAGCCGGCGGTTCTGCGCCCGCTCCAAGACCAGGCCGACCCGGCGATAGCCGGCCTGCGCGGCCTCGGCGATCGCGCGCCGGATATTGCCGTAGTGAAACGGCAGCGCCCGGTGCAGCTCCGGAGACCGCAGCGTGTAGGAAAAGGAGACGCACGCAAATCGGTCCCAGGGCAGCACCAGATCGTTGGTGTCCACCGGGCAGACGGAGAGCAGACACCCGCGGATGCCGCGGCTGCGAAGAATCGCGGCCAGCCGCCGATAGGTCATGCCGGGGGTCCGGGTCCAGAACTCCTCGAGCCGGTAGCCCAGGCTCTCGGCATAGATCCGTGCGCCGGCGAAGAGCCCCTCGCGATAATCGGTGCCCCCTGCGCTGATGGGCCGGTCATGAAAGGTCAGGTAAGCGAGCGTCTCGAGATAGTGATCGCGATTCGCGCGGGCCACGCGGCTGAAGGCTTCGCTGATTCTCGGGTCGGCGCGATAGCCGAGGCGCGCCGCGGCCTGCCGGATCCGGAGCCGGGTGGAGGGCGGAATCCGGCGGTCGTTTTTCAGCGCCCGGCAGACCGCCGAAACGCTGAGACCGCAGGCTCGGGCGATGCTGGCGAGTGAGACGCGCGCGCGTTGCATTTTCCGCCAACGTTGCCTTCCACTCAACATTGCGCAACTTCCGATTTGGCCCGCCGGTCGAATGACGGTGTTGCTGAGGCCCCAGGGCCGCGCCCGAACCACCCGGAATCGCTCCCGCACGATGCACCACGAACCGCTCCTGAACAATCCGCTTCGCTCCAAAGACGATCTGCGGCGCGCGCTGCAAGATTTGTGGGCTCCGTTGCGACCGCACTTTGTAAAAGCCGGGGCACACGCGTTCTGGGGCGATGCTTCCGGCCACTACAGCCGGCTGGGCGCAAAGATGGAATGTTTCGCGCGTCCGCTGTGGGGCCTGGCCCCTTTGGCCGCTGGCGGAGGGCAGTTTGCCGACTGGCCGCTGTATCACGCAGGTCTGGCCGACGGTGTGAATCCGGCATCGCCGCGCTACTGGGGCGACACGCAGGATCGCGACCAGCGTTTCGTCGAAATGGCGGCCATCGCCCTCGGCCTGCTTCTCGCCCGCGACAAGCTCTGGGAGCCGCTGGACCCGCAGACGCGCGCGCGCGCCTGCGCCTGGCTGCAGCGGATCAATCATCACATTTTGCCGGAGACCAACTGGCTCTTCTTCCGCGTGTTCGTCAATCTGGCGCTGCGAGCTGCCGGACACGATCAGGACAACTCCCGCCAGATCGAGGCGGACCTCGCGCAAATCGACGCCTTTTACCGGGGCGACGGCTGGTATACCGACGGTCCGAACACCCGGCGGGACTACTACGTGCCGATGGCCTTTCACTATTGGGGGCTGGTCTATTCCGCGCTGTTCGGCCGGGAGGATCCGGCCCGGGCCGAAACCTATCGCGAGCGCGCAAGGGTGTTCGCGCAAGATTACCTGCATTGGTTCGCGAACGGCGGAGAGGCGCTGCCCTTCGGCCGCAGCCTGCTTTACCGGATGTGCCAGTGCGACTTCTGGGGCGCGCTGGCCTACGCGAAGGTCGAAGCGCTGCCTTGGGGCGTCATCAAGGGGCTGCACTTGCGCAACCTGCGCTGGTGGTTCCGCCAGCCGGTGTTCAGCGAAACCGGACTGCTGACGATCGGGTATCGTTATCCCAACCTCATCGTCTCCGAATCTTACAACGCTCCCGGCTCGCCCTACTGGGCGCTGAAGGCCTTCCTGCCGCTCGCCCTGCCCGAGGACCACCCGTATTGGCGCGCGACCGAGCTGCCCAGGCCCGAGCAGGCGCTTTCGGTCCAGCCGCGGGTCAGCATGATCGTGTGCCACGATCGCGCGAGGGACCACGTCCTGGCCCTCTCCGCCAGCGAGAGGCCGACCAACGGCCGGCGCAACATGGGGCAGAAATACGCCAAATTTGCCTACTCGACGGTCTTCGGATTCAACTGCTCCAGCAGCAACGACGTGCCGCCCTATGAAACCGCCGAGAGCATGCTCTTGCTCAGCGACGATGGACACGACTGGCGGTGGCATGAGACCCACACCGAGGAGAGCGTGGGCGCCCGCGGCATCCATTTCGCGTGGCGTCCCTTCCCCGGGGTCAAGGTGAACACATGGCTGCTCCCTGCTCTGCCCGGCCATGTCCGCGTGCACCGGCTGGAAAGCGACCGCGCCTTGGAGGCTCTCGAAGGCGGATTCGCCCTGCCGTGCGAAGCGCCGGAGGAGGTGCGCGCCGGCGGCTCCGGCGGCGAGGTGATCGCGCGCTCCGCCAGCCACATCGTCGGGCTCAAGGCCCTCGACGCGGGCGCGGTCGGCGAGGTGGTGAAGCTGCTGCCCAACACCAACGTGCTCCACCCCATGACCGAACTGCCGCTGCTGCGGCGCCGCCTTCCGCCCGGAACCACGTGGCTGATCACTCTGGCCGCCGGTTTCCCCGGCCTCGCCGGGCAAGCCGAGCTCGAAGCCTGGCTCGCGAGCTTCGCCGCGGATTTTGGACCGCGGCACCCGGCGATCACGCAAGGCGGCCGCCTGTTGTTTTCCAAGGCGGAAGCTCCGGTGAACAACGCAGCTCCGCTGCCCGCAAGCGAGTGATCATGAAAGATGCGTGCCGACATCCGATTTACCTCGCGACCGCGCTTTTGGAGCGCAATCGCTGGGCGCCGCCGCCGCGTTCGCCCACGATCCGGGTGAGCGAGTGGCTGCCGCGGATCGCCGGCGCCGGGTTTCAGGGCGTGGAGCTGTGGGAAAACCACTGGCGCCTCGCGAGCGAAGAGGAACGGGCGGCCCTGCGCGCCAGCCCCGTCCCGATCCGGATTTTCAACTCCTACATTCCGCTGGATGCGGCTCCGCCAGAGGAACTGGCCGGTTTGACCGGGGCCGTCAGCGCGCTGAGCGGCACCCTCGACGGGATCAAGTTCAATCTGCCGCGAGGTCAAGGCGCGCCAGCCGGCAGCGCCCTGCGGGCACTCTCCCAGGCACAGGCTCTTCCCCGCAGCGTGCGCCTGTTCTGCGAATGCCATCCTGGCACCGTGGCGGACTCGCCCGCCACGGCGGCGCAGGCGTTTGCTCTCTGGCCCGGCGATCGCTTTGCCGCCATCGTGCATCCCCTGTTCGATGACGCGGCCACCTATGCGGCGTGGCTGCGAGCGCTGGAAGGACGCATCGCGCACGCACATCTCCAGCTTCCAGGAAAGAACTGCCGCCGGCTGGCGCTGGCAGACCATCGGCAATTTGCCGCCGACAGGCTGGGCGCGCTGCTGCAGTCCGGCTACCGCGGCACATTCACGCTCGAGTTCACAGCCGGAGTGGAGCGACCGGATACGCCGCTCGAATCGCTCTGGGTCAACGCCTGCAACGACCTGGCGGTCTTGCGCGGCATCCTCCCGGCAACAACACCCGCTTGATCATGAAAACCATGTCACTGACCGAAGATCACCCGTTTCTCGCCCTGCGCCGCACCTGGCAGCCCGTAGCGAACTCCGCCGCCCTGGCCCCGGGGACGGTTGCCGGCTACACTTTGCTCGGGAACGAACTGCTGGTCGCGCGTTTCCCGGACGGACGGCTGCTGGCGGCCGACGCCGCCTGTCCGCACAAGGGCGCGCGGCTGACGGGTGGCTGCATACAAAACGGGGATTTGGTGTGTCCCTATCACGGCTGGCGCTTCGACGCGAACGGAGACTGCCAGTCGATCCCCTCGCTGATCGAACCCAATCCAGACAAGCAAGCCCTGGCCCATTTGCGCTCTTACCCCGTGCAAGAGCGCTATGGATTGGTGTGGGTCAAACTGGAGGATGTTCCGCTGGCAAACGGCCGGCCGCACGAACTTCCGGCCATCGCGGAGTTTGAGGACGCTCGCTGGAAATACGTCATGGGGCCGCCCACACCGTTCGCCGCCGGCTGGCGCCGCGAGATGGAAAACTACCTCGACATGACCCACTTTGCTTTCGCGCACACCGACACCCTGGGCAAAGCGGCCGATTGCCGGCTGCCTCCCATGGATATTCGCCCGCTGCCGGACGGAGGATTCCAGATGGCTGCGCCATTTCCGGCGCTGCAAACCGCTCACGAACCGCCCGGCAAGCTTCAATGCGCGCATGAACGCCGGCAACGCTGCTGGTTGCCTAACTTCACCACCATCCGCCAATCTTTTGCGGACGGAGACGAACGGGTTCTGGTGCATATCCCTTCGCCAAACACTCCCGCCACCTGCACCGTCTTCTGGTCCCTTGCCATCTCGCCCGGATTCCGGGGTCCGGGCGCGGAGGAGCAAATCGCCTTCGCCGTGAAGGTCTTGGATGAGGACCGTCGGATGTGCGAAAGCCAGCTCCCGCCGGAGGTCCCGATCAACCCATCCCGCGGCGGCTGGGGCGTGCTGGTGATGCCTGGGGATTCGCTGGCAAATCTGTTTCAAAAGCAGCTCCGGCGCTGGTTGACATCGGAGTTCCCGCTCACCTCGAACTCATCCGCGGTGTCGGAGCCGGTGAAGAATGACTGACAGGACAGCAAGGGCGCTCCGAACGACCGGCGTCACCGCGCCAGAATGGAAGGCCACCCTTGGCAAAGGGTCGCGGAGCGGATCCGCCTGATCAGTCCGCGCGGCCATCGCCGGTGTTGACGAATACCAGATACATCAACGCCGCCCCGGTCGCGTCCCCATCAAGGTTGGGGCCGAGTGTAAGGCCGGTCTCGGCGGCGAAGTGGCGCGCAAAAAGAGCCATTGAGTGGCCGTTGATCTTCAAGGTCAGCCCTGTCGCGCGGAAGCCGTGCTGCAACCACTGCGGCCGTGGCAGCCGGTCGTCGTGCGCGACAGCGACGACGGTTCCGGCGGCCACGGTCAGCTCCATCAGATCCACCGCGTGGTAGCGCGCGTCGCGATTGGAAACCTGCACCCAATCCGCGCCGACAAGCGGAGCCGGCAGGTTTCGAAACGGAGAATCGATGTCCGCGTAGGCGTTGCGGCCGTTTCCCGCATCAAGCTCGAGGTGAACTTGGTAAGCGTAGGCGCCGGAGTAATTGAAGGCTTTCGTGAAACGGCCGATCCGGTCGGGCGGCAACGAGGCGCCTTCCCGGGGTTGGGGCGCGAGCTCGGGCGGCTGGCGGCGCGGCGCCGCGGGCAGTTCGGCTCCGGGCCAGGCCGGCGGCTGGCCCCGGTCGGGCCGGGTGTCGAGCGCGAGGCTGACCGGCCGCAAGCCGGCGGCCCGCGCCCGCACGGTCACCCGGCCCGGCGCCGGCGTGCTGCGCAGCGCGACCCGATTGACGCCGCACTCGAGCTCGAGATGAAGGTGGTTGATGGAATCGAGCTTGCCGCTGTTGTAGCCACCGCGCCAGACCGCCGGGCCTTCCACCGTGAAGTCCACCCGCTGCTGAAAGGTCGGGGCGCGCGCGCCGCTGGCATCGATCGCCTCGATGTCGAGCAGCGCCACGTCCGCGCCGTCGGCGCGCCAGCCATCTGGTCCGACCAGCGGCGTGATCTTCAGCGCCACGGGCGCTCCGACGGTGCGCTTCACGGCGGCGGCAGCGGCCCTGCCGGCCGCGTCGTGCGCCACCGCCTTGATCTCGCCCGGCGCAAACAGCACGTCGGGAAACGAGTAGAGGAACCGATCCACGGGTTGAGCGCGGCCCTGCGAGCAGCCATTGATCCACAGCTCGACCTCGCCTCCCGTGTTTGCCGCGACATGGATGGTCTTCCTCGTGCCGGCGGGATAGTTCCAATGCCCGATCAGATGGACTCGCGGCTCGTAGGTGAACATCACCTGGCAGACATAGTAGGCCTCCTTGGGCAGCCTCACGCCGTCCACTTCCCCGCTGGCCCGGGCCACCTCCGTCGACAACCGGCCGCCGCTGGTCGAATCGGAAAAAATCCAGTTGGCGCCCCCGGCGTGGTGAGCCGGCCCGAGCTTGCGCACGTAGTGGGCGACTTGGTTCACCGCGAACTGCTCCGACGTAAGCTGATAAGTCTGGCCGGCCGCCTCGCGATAGCCGAAACCGGGCGGTGAAAACTCATCCCATACCCGGCGGGGCGACTCTTCCCGGTTGTATTCCCCCTCGACGACAGGCAATCGCGCGATTTCCCGGCCACCCTCGGTCCCGATGCCGACGTCCATGAACTCGGCCGTGATCCGGTCCGCCCGGCGGTGCGCGTAAGCGCGCCCGCCGTGCGGATCGTAGCGGTCCATCAGACCGCGCAGCTCGCAGGCGTGCGCCCGGGAGACCTTCTGGTTGCCGCCCTCCCAGATGAAGATCGAAGGATGATTGCGAAAGTAGATCAGCACGTCGCGGAAACAGGCCACGCGCAGCGACCACGCGCCGCCGCGCGTATCTCCTTCGCCGTCGCAGCCCGGCTGAAGCGTGACGAGGCCGAGCTGGTCCGCGGCCGCCACCTGCGCGGGGCTGCCCGGCACATGGCCCCAGCGGACGAAGTTGCCGCCCGCGTCCTTCATGAGCCGCAAGGTGTAGGCCTGGAGCCAGTCCGGCAGTGCCGCGCCCAAGCCGGGCCACTCGTTGGTCGCTTTCTGCCCCCAGCCGTGGAGCTTGGTATGCGCGCCATTGACCCAGAGTCCGGTCCCGGCGTCCCAGCGCAGCATGCGCACCCCGAGCGGAACCTCCGCGGAATCGACCAACCGGCCGCCGGTCCAGACTGAGATGACCACTCGATAGACATGAGGATAGCCTGGCTCCCAGCAGCGCGGCTGGAGGAGCTTCCCGTGGAGCGCGAGCTTGGCGCTTTGGCCCGGAGCGAGCGTCCCGTCCCTGGAGAGCGCGAGCACGGACCTTCCGCTGGTGTCAAACACTTCCGCCCGCACCTCGATCTCGGCAACCGCCGTCCGCTCGTTACAGACGGGCGCCTCAACCCCGATCCGGGCGGAATCATCGCGAATGTCGGTGGCGTAAACGTAGGGTCCCTCCGTGGCAAGAAAGCTGTAAAGCGGCAAAGTCAGGTGCAACGGATCGGTGACGATGAGCCTGACGTTGCGATAAAGTCCGCCGTGCGCGGGATGCCAATGCGGATTGTTCCAGGGAATCTGGTCGGCTTGCAGCGTTTCCAGCTTATCGGGAATCCCGGCCGTCAGTTCCTCGACGAGATGCCCGAGATTGGGCTGGGTGGCCAGATTCGTGGCCGCTTGCGCCTCCATCTGCGGATCCTTCGGATCCTTCATGAAGCGGTTGTCCACCATCACGGCGAGCACATGCCGCGCCCCGGGAGTGAGCTGCGGTGTCAGATCGAACCCAAAGGGCGTGAAACCGCCCTTGGCTGCTCCCTGCAACTGGCCGTCAAGGTGGACTTCCGCCACCTGCCGCGCCCCCTCGAACTCGATGAACACTTTCCGTCCGCGCCAGCTCGCGGGGACAAAGAAGCTCTTCCGATACCAAGTCCGGCCGCTCCACTGCTCCTGTTCGCCACGATGGCCCGGCAGCGACCAGTTGTCGAAGGTGTCGACATCGTTGAAAGTGTGCGGCAGCGAAACGTGCGGCCAGGCCGAATCATCGAACTCCAATCGCTCCGCGCCGGGATCGTCGGCCTGGCGGAAGCGCCACCCGGAATTAAAATTCAGCCCCAGGCGGGCGCTTTCCGCGCTAATTTCGGGCAAAGTGGTCATGGCGGCGAAACTCATCGCGCAAAAACGCTTCTGCTGCCGGCTTCGGTCTCCCGCGAAAACTTGCCTGCTCAATGTTGAGCGCCGCATCTCGCCGTGCAAGAGTCGCCCGGGCGGTCCGCGCGCCGCTGGAGCCCCGAATCGCCGGAGAAATAGAGGCTACCCGAGAACCCATGCATTCACACGAAAGTTACTGGGCCGGAGTTATAAGAAAACCGCCGCGCGCCGCCGCGCAAGATCGGCCTCACAGCAAGATGGCCCGTAGGTATGCGACCAGCACTACTGCGTTATGTTCCCGGCCGAATCTGCTCCGTTTCCCAGAGGAGATGTCACCTAATAGGTGACATCCTTGCCGTGGTTGCCGGACGGGGTGAATGTAACGGAGTAGTGCTGGGGCGTGTTTGCACTCCGCCACTCTGTCGCTGTGCAGGGCGAGTTCGATCGCACTCATGCCGCGCCCGCCGCGCGCTGGAGCCGGGCCTTGATCGTGTTTTTCATCAGCATCGCCACCGTCATGGGACCGACGCCGCCGGGCACGGGGGTGATGAGCGCGCACAACGGGGCAACGGAAGGAAAATGCACGTCACCGGTCAGGCGGTAGCCGGATTTTCTTGCCGGGTCGGGCACGCGGTTGATGCCGACGTCGATCACCACCGCGCCGGGTTTCACCATGTCGGCGGTCACGAACTCCGGCCGGCCGATCGCCGCAATCAGCACGTCGGCCAGCCGCGTGAGCGCCACCACGTCGCGCGTGGCGGAGTGGCAGACGGTGATCGTGCCGTTGGCGCCGGCTTTTTTCTGGAGCGCAAGCAGGGCGACCGGCTTGCCGACGATGAGCGAGCGGCCGAGCACGACGACATGCCTGCCCCTCAGGTCCACGCCGCTGCGGGCGAGCAACTCCATCACTCCGGCGGGCGTGCAGGCGATGAAGCCGCTCTCATCCTCCTGGGCGACCTTGCCGAGGTTGAGGGTGTGAAAGCCGTCCACATCCTTGGCCGGCGCCACGCGGCGGAAGATCGCCATCTCATCGAGATGCTTTGGCAACGGCGACTGCACGAGGATGCCGTCCACGGTTTCGTCGGCATTGAGCCCATCAATCATCCCCTCCAACTCGGGCTGCGAGATTGTCACCGGCGGGAGGATGACGCGGCCCGTAACGCCGATCTCGGCTGCGGTCTGCTCCTTTTTCTTCACGTAGGAGACTGACGCGGGGTCTTCGCCCACGCGCACGAGCGCGAGACAGGGTTTGCGGCCGGGCAAGGCGGCCACGGTGGCCTTGAGTTCCCCGACGAGCGCGGCGGCGATTTGGTTTCCGTCAAGGAGCGGCATGGACGGGAAGCGGCGCGGCGCGGCGCGCGTCAGCGAGACTCCAGAGGGCGCATAGGCCGGTGAACGCCAGATCGCCGACGAGCGAGCGCGCGAGGAACAGGAACGTGGGTGGAAACTCCGGGTGCCCGATTGTCAGGGCCTGCCACCAGCCCGCCGCCGTCTTGGCATAAAACGGATCGGCGACCCACGCCGCGGTGTTGGTCACCGCGAAGAACAGCAGCGTGGACGCGACCGAGCCGGACCAGAACGCGATTGCCCAAGGCCGGCGGCTGACGAGCGCACCGAGGCCGGTGGCCGCGCCGAGCGCGGCCAGGCGCAGGAGCGCCCCGGCGGCGGTCCAGGTGTAGCCGTATTGCTCCGCATAGTGCGCGTTGATCCACAAGTCGGAGCCGGCGACGGTGAGCACGGCAACCGCCAGCCCGCGAGCGTCGCGCAGGCCGGCCGCGCCACAGAAGGCGAGCGCCGTGAACGGGGCGAAGTTGACGAGCGTCCAATCCAGCGCCGCCGCAACGCGCCAGACAACGCCGACGGCGAGCAGCGCGGCGAAAATCCAGGGGGAGTTTTTCATGGCGTGGGGGTCTCCAGCATGAGTTGCCCGCTCTCGACGCGGAGCCGTGCCCCGAGCTTTTCGCCGGCCTCATCGAGTGCGGCGCGAAGCATGACCACGGGATCCCGGCTAACTTCCAGTCGCCGCATCAGGCCCTCGCCTTTGCGTGAGCCTAGGATCAGCGTAACCTTTAATCCGCGGCGCTTGGCGGAAAACTTTGTGCCGTCGGGCAGGTCTATGCCGGCCTTGAGCGGTTTCAGGTAGGCATCAACGTAGTGGACGCCGACGCCGGAGCGGTCGTTTTTCTCAGGCCGCAACTGGTCGATGGCGGCGGTGGCTTCAGGGCAGAGCGGTATTTTCATGGGTGGAGGAATGGAGGGCGAAATGTATTGTCTGGAGCACGGCGCGCCACTTGTGCGCGCGGGCCGGCTCGGTGCAGAGGCAGCCGTCCGGCGCGGTCGCCGGCGACCACGCGAGCGCCTCCGCCAGCGGCCGCCCGTGCAGTGGCGGTGGCACGGCTACACTCGCGCGATGATCGCCATAGTCGGCTTTCGCGGCGCATTGCTCACGATGGTTGGTGTCGTGCGCCGCGAGCGCGCAGAAAAACCCGAGCAAACGGTGTCCCTCCGCCGCGGGCCCAAGGCGCACGCGATAGTGCAGCTCAAACGGCACGTTGCCGCAGGTCGAGCCCTCCAGCCGGAACAGCGCGGTATGTCCGCCGTCAGGAGTGGTGCTGAGCGTGAGCTGCTCCGCCTGCCAGCGGCGCAGCGCGCGCCGCGGGAAAGCGTAGCCGGGCGGTTCGGTCGTCGCGCTCATACGGGCACGCGGGGCAGGGCGATCACCGCCAGTTGGGATTTTTGCGGGCGCAGCATGCCCGACTCAAGGACGTCCAGGACACCGGGCAGAGCGACTTGGCGACGCAGCGCCGCGAGCAGCGGCAAGTTGTCGCCGATCGGCCAGCTGGGATAACCGGGACATTGGTGCCGCGCAGCGGAAAGGCGCCGCCGGGCGTCTTGCAACAACTCGTCCACGACAGCCGCGGCATAGCACTCCAGGAAGTAGTAGCGATCCGGCCGGTCGCGCGCCCATTCCTGCGCGGCGGCTTTTCCCGGCTCGGGGCCGGCGCTCACGGCCACGATCACCAGCTGATCCCCGGGCGCAAAGCGCGGACCGAACGCAGATCGCATGGCGTGATCGCCGATGGCGGCGCACGACCAAGGGCGCGCATGCGCGGCGAACCAGGCGCGCACCCACGCCTCGGCTTCGGCGAGGGCGCCTTCCAGCGGGCGCTGGACGGGGTAACGCAGGAAGCGTTTCAGCACCTCGTCCCGCACCACCGGCGGAGGCATCCTTTCGGACCAGCGCGGGTTCATGACGGCACCTCGCGCGCCGCGTCCAACGGACCGAACAGGCAGCCCGTCACGAAATGATCGAAGAAGTCCGGATCGCTCTCCAGTTGCACATGCCCGATGGTGCCCACGAGCGACTCAAGGGCCCGGCGCCGTGAGACGGAGAGCAGCGCGAGCGTGGCCCCCTCGATGGCGGCGTTACCGACAACCGTGATCTTCTCGTCGGGGAGATTGGGAATGAGCCCGATGCGGCGGGCGGCGGCGCAATCGAGGTGCCGCCCGAAACCGCCGGCGAGGTGGAAGCGGTCGAGATCCGCAAGCGCGACGCCATAGTGCTTCGCCACGATGTCGAGGCCGGCGATGTTGGCGCCCTTGGCCTGCGCAAGCTCGTTCACATCGCTTTCGCGGAATTCGATGCCGCGGCTGGCGTCGACAACGAAGCTCTCGCTGCCGTCGGTGAAGCGGCCGAACTCGTTCATGCGGCCCGTGCGGAGCAATTCGCCGAGAAGATCAACCAAGCCCGATCCGCAGATACCCTCCGGCGGGACATCGCCGATGACTTCGCAGGTGCGGACGGCGCCATCGTCCGCAAGAGCGAGGTGGGCGATCGCGCCGTCGAGGCCGGGCATGCCGCAACGAATCGCCCGGCCCTCGAACGCCGGCCCGGCCGGACACGAGGCGGCGAGGAGCTTGTGCCGGTTGCCGAGGAATATTTCTGTATTGGTGCCGATATCCATGATCGCGACAAGCTCGTCGCCCTGGTGCGGCCCGAGCGCGAGGAGGCACGCGGCGGCGTCGGCGCCGACGTGGCCACCCACCAGCGGCAGACCGTAAACGCGGGCCGCCGGATGAATTGGCAGGCGGAGTGAGCGGGCGGTGGCCTCCAGCGCGGTGGTGGCGCGGCGCCCGGCGCGATAGTCGTGCTCGGTCTGCGACCAATACGGTTTCTGGCCGATCGTGCGCACGTCGAACCCAAAAAACAAATCACGCATGGTCGAGTTCCCGGCGACGACAAGTTCAAAGATCGACTCCGCCGGCACCGTAAACTCGGCGATCGCGCGCGCCAGATATCCGAGCAGTGTGCGCTGCAGGAGTCGCCCGGGATGATCGGTGTCGTATTGGATGCGCGCCATCACGTCGGTGCCGCCGAAGCGCTGGGGGTTCTCGAACGCGGCCGTCGCGACGAGTTCGCCGGACTCGAGATTCAGGCAACGCACGACCACAGTCGTCGTGCCGAGGTCCATTGCCAGCCCGAGCAACGGACCGGCGTGACGGGCGATCTCCTCGCCGCCGCGGAAGATCCGCTCGCCGACGCGGGTCACCGCCGGATCAGGCCGCGCGAGACGCGCGACCTCGGGCAATGCGACGGCGGCCTGTTCCACCCGCAGGGTGGCCCGACGCATCGTCTGAGCTTCGATCCGTGCCGCGGCCGGCACGGCGGTCGCGAGACGTGTGCAGCACGCAAGCCGGAAACTTCCGGCCAGATGCGCCTCCTCCACGGTGCGCGCGCTCAACCACTGCGCGCCGGCGGTGATTTCGACGAGACATTCGCGACACTTGCCCTGTCCGCGGCACGATGACGGCACCGCCACGCCGGCACGCGCCGCGGCGGCGAAGAGCGTCTCGCCGGGTGCGAGTGCCGTCATGCTGCCGTGGAGGTGCAGTTCCGCGGTCATCAGGTCAAAGTCCGGCCACCGAGGCGGCGTCCCCGCCGAGATGGAGCGTGCCGTCGTAATAGACCGCCGCCGGTGTCCGAAGATGGCGGACCGAGTCAAGCACCGGCGCGGCGGTGAGCAGGAAGCGCGGCCGGGCGCCGGCCGCGAGCGTTCCGAAGCGCTCCTCGAAGTGCAGGCGGGCGGCCGCGTCGCCGGTGGCGGCGCGGAGCACGCGCTCGGCGGGAAGTCCGGCGCGCTCCATCAGTTCCAATTCCCAGAGGAGGCCGTGGCCATGCGCCACGCCGTGCGACCCCGCGTCGCTGCCGGCGACGATCCGCACGCCAAGTGTGGCGGCGTGCGCCAGCGCGGCGGCGTGCGCTTCGAGGATCCGCTGGAGATTGCCGCGCACGAGGTCGCTCCAGCCGAGCGCGGCCGCGTGTTCGACCTGGAACTGCACGGGAGCGAACGTCGGCACCCAGGCGAGGTCGATATCGCGCATCTGCGCGAGCTGATCGCAATCGAGAAAAAACCCGTGCTCGATGGTGTCGGCGCGCGCGGCGATGCAGTTGGCCACGCCGTCGTGGCCGGAGCAGTGGATCATCGCCTGCCGGCCGCGGGCATGCGCGGCCTGCACGGCGCGCGCGAGTTCCTCGACGGGCATCTGGGGCTTCGCCGTGACGGCGCCCTTCTCGAAATTGATGATGCCGGTGGCGAGGAGCTTGATGTGGCGCGCGCCTTCGGCGACCCGCGCGGCCACGGCGGCTTCGATGCCGCCGTGCTCCTCAAGCGGGCGCGCCATGAACGCGCCGTAGCGGCCTTGGTGGTGAATCGCCGCGCCGGGGCTGTCGACGCAGGGCATCAATCCGCGTTGCGGCGAACGGTAGCGGCGCTGAAGCGCGAGACCGACACCGTTACGATCGCCGGCGTCGCGCACGGCGACAATGCCGAGCCGCAGAAGACGCTCCAAACGGGGCAGCGCCCGGGCGAGCAGCTCGCTCTCGGAGAGCTTGAGGTAGTCGGCGCGCTTCGCGCGCGCAAGTTCGCCGCCTTCGAGGAAGAGGTGGCCGTGTGCCTCGATCAGGCCGGGCAATGCGGCATAATGCGGCAGGTGCAGATCCGGCGCGGACTGGCCGGGACGGATCAGGGTAGCGGCCGGCTCGTCGCCGACATGGCGAATCGCCTGCGCGTCGAAGACCAGATGGGCGTCGCGGCGCACGGCGAAGCCATCGAAGAGGGTGCCGACGCGCAGCCACAACGGCGCGGAACCGGCGCGCCGCACAGCCTCGGCGAGTGCAGCCTCCGGCCTGCCGCCGGGGGAAGTGGATTCGGCGGACGCGCTCATGCCTCGGTGTAGGCGGAGCAGATTTCCATGATGGCCGCGGCCTGGCGGAAACCAGCCTCCTCAACGGATTCCCCGGCCAATGGCCGCCCGGCCTCAAGCGCGGCGGCGAGTTGGGTCACCAGCGGGTCGTCGTTGGCCAGCGGGACGGAGTTGGCCTCAACGTTAGCCAGGGCGAAATCGAGGCCGACCCGGGCGGCGAGAGTGAGGTAGGCGCGTTCGAGGAGCGGCTTCGCGGCCTTGGGCGTGCCCCAGGCGAAGTTCGAGAGCCCGACGGAGAAATGGATTCCCTCGAGCTGCGGGTCGGCGGTGCAGAGTTGCATGGTGTCGAGGCCGATGTTGACCAGCCCGTAGGTGTCCGCGCCGACGGGAGCGAGCCCGGGATCGACAATGATGTCGTCGAGCTGGCGGCGGGCTTGCGTGACGAGGAGATCGACAAAACGCCTGACCGTCTCGTAGCTCTGGCGCGGGTCGAGACTCTGGGCCGACCCGCCGTCGGGCTTGAAGCACTCGGAAGCCATCACGATGCAGCGCATGTCGTGCTCGCGGATAAGTTCGATCATGGCGGGCAGATTCTGGCGCGAGGCCGCGAGTGAATTGAACAGCGGCTTGCCGCGGCAGCGCGCACGGTCGAAGGCGCGGAGGGCGACGTGGTGATAGGCGAGGCTCGGATTGTCGAAACTGAGCGGCACATCGGTCGCAGCCTGAATCGCGGGGATGACCTTCGGCAGAAATTCAAGCATCTCCTCGGCGCGGACGGAAACGCGCTGCGTGCCGTCGACATTGAGGTTCACGATCTCGGCCCCGCGGTCGCTCTGGTGCCTGGCCAGATGCTGGTAGCCTGCAACGTCACGGGCCTCCCAGGCGCGGCGCGCGCGGGCATAGGCGTTGTTGATGAGTTCGCCGATAACGCGAATTTTTGGAGAGGGATTCATTCGGAGGCAGAGGACGGGGGGATGGGCGTGGATGATGCGGCCTGCGCCGGCGGCGGCACGTCGCCGCGACCGGTGACCGGCACCGGGATCGCCGCGGCAGGCACGACGAGCCGGCGGGTGAGGTGATCGCGGCCGTGCCAGGTGTTGGCCCAGCTCGAGGTGCCCCGGAGCGACTGGTCCTGCATCACCGGGGCGTGCGCGAGGAGTTCCTCCGCGCGGCCCTCGGCGGCGAGCCGGTCATAAGCGCGCGCCCAGATGCAGTCGAAGTCACCGACCTCGCACTTGCCGTCGCGCGTGCCGCCGCAGGGGCCGTTGCGCTGGTTCTTGGCGCAGGCGGATTCAGGACAGAGAAACGCGATCTCGCTGAGCGAGCAGTCACCGCAATCGCGGCAGCCGAACAAGGCGACCTTGCCCGCGTGCTCTGCGAGACGCAAAAGCTTCGGGCCTTGCTGCGGATCGCGCGCGGAGCCGGTGATCCTCCTGCCCGCATTCCACAGGCCGCGACCGGGATCGAACATGGCAGCATGAACAAGCTTGGAGAACCGGTAGGTCGGCGTGACATGGCGCGTGGAAGGCCGGCGCCGGGAGGCGATGAACTCCATGCTCGGGCGCTGCGGATCGGCAAGGCCGGTGCCGGCCGCCTCCGCATAGAGGAAGAACTCGCCGGGCCGCGAAAAGCGGATCTCGCGGGCGAAGGTGCGCCACGCCTCGGGCGGGTAGGAGTCGGCGAGCGCGAGGATCGCGTCCAACTCGGCTCGGGTATGGATGCCACCGACGTAGGCGCCGCGGTAACCGAGCCCGCGGTAGATCGCAATCTGTCTCGCCGCCAGTTCGTGAAACCAGGCGCGCCCGCGGTCGGGTTCGCCGGCCTTGGCTGCGCAAAGGGCCGCCAGTTCGTCGGAGATGACCACGCCCGGGATGCGCTGGTCGCGGAAAAGACGCGCGACGCCGGGATTGAGCACATAGACGTTGCCGATGAGCGGCACGCCGCCCCAGCCGCGCGCTCGGAGCCAGGCAATAAGTTCGTGGATTTTGCGCGAATCGTAGCCGATCTGGTTCACGATCCAGCGCGCGCCGCAAAGGAGCTTTTTCTCGAGTTTGAGGAGCTGCGGCAGGACTTCGTTCTCGTGGAGCTTGAAGTTGGTCACCACGCAGCCGGGGAAAAACTCCGTGGCGGCGAGCCGGGCCGGCTGCTTGGCGCCGGGCCGGGTAACGTCTAGGCCGCCGTTGAGGTGTGCGAGCAGTGACAGGAGCCCGACCGAGTCGATGTCGAATACCGGCTTGCCACCGCCGGCGAGACCGGTGCCCGGGTAGTCACCGGTGAGCACGAGCAGGTTGTGCAGGCCCTCGCTCGCGAGGTGCCAGGCTTCGGACTCGAGCGCGTTGCGGTTGAAATCCTTGCAGGAAAGGTGGACCACGACGTCGCGACCGGAAGCGCGGACCAGGCGCGCGAGCGCCGCGGGCGCGAGTTGCGGGTTGCCCCCGGCGTTGTCGGTCACGGAAACCCAGTCCACCCGTTCATGCGCGGCGAGTGCCTCGGCAAAGGCGATCGTCTTGCCGGCCCGCGTCTCCGTCACGGTCCCGCGCGTCGAGACCAGCTCGACTCCCAAAAGGAAATCGCGGGTGGTCTCCAGTTTTTCACGCAAGGTCATCGGGGACGAAGCTCGCGGCGACGGGGCCGGCTCAGGCGGCGCTCATGAATTTCAGGAACAGCTCTACGCTGCTCGGCGCGTCCGCCCCGTAGCCGTCGGCGCCGATCTCGTCGGCGAACATGCGGTTCACCGGCGCGCCCCCGACCGCAATCTTAATCCGCGCCAGGTCGGGATGCTTTTGGAATTCGTCGATCACCACTTTCATGTAGGGCATCGTCGTCGTGAGCAGTGCGCTCATGCCGACGATGTCGGCGCGGTGCTCGCGCGCGGCCTCGAGGTATTTCTCCACCGGCTGGTCGACGCCCATGTCCACGACCTTGAAGCCGGCCCCCTCCGCCATCATGCAGACGAGATTCTTGCCGATGTCGTGCAGGTCGCCCTTCACGGTGCCGATCACCAGCGTGCCGCGCGGCGGGTTCTGCGCGGCGTCCGCGGTGAGCAGCGGTTTGAGCACCGCCATGCCGGCCTTCATGGCGCGCGCCGCGACCAGGACCTCGGGCACATAGAGGATCGCGTATTTGAAATCCTCACCGACCACGGACATGCCCGCGATCAGACCTTCGTTGAGCACTTCGTCAGGCGGACGGCCGGCGGCCAGCGCCTCGCGCACGAGGCGCTCGACCTCCTTGGCGTTACCCTCGTAAAGAAATTGATTGAGCTGGGCGTAGTCGGGCATGGCTGAGGGTGGTGGCGGTTCAGCGGCGCGCGTCGAGGCAGGCCTGCTTCACGGCGAGAATGTGGTCCGTCGGCGTGCCGAACGGGATGACAGCGGTGCCCATGATGAAACCGGGCAGATCCTTGCCCCGCCGCACCTCGGCGCGCGCGATGTCGTAGATCTTCTCCGGCGCGGCGGTTTCGATCAGGCGCGGCGAGATGTTCCTCCGCAGCGCGCGGTTCGCGGCGCGGGCCGTCGCCGACCACTCGGCGAAGTCCGCGGTAAAATCGCACAGCAGGTTGTTCGCGCCCGTCCGGCACAGCAGCTCGGCGATGGGCGTGGTATTGCCGCCGATGATCAGCGGGACGTCGCGCACGCCCTGCGTTGCGGCCCAGGTGACGAAGTCCTGCGTCACCGGCAGCACAAACTCCTCATACATCGGCGGCGAAAGCAGTTCGGGCGACGCCTGCGAATCAAACACGATCAGCTCGACTCCCGCGTCGATGTAGGCCCGGGCGAAGGTCCGGATCACCTTGCCGCAATACTCGAGGCAGCTGCGCACCCACGCGGGGTGGTCGAGGCACGCCAGAAAAAGCGCCTCGGCGCCGACCAGTGATATGGCCAGCGAGAACGGCCCGGAGATCGCGCCCCGCACCCAGAAATCATCGCCGACCGCGCGGCGGACCTGGCGGGCGGCGGCGAGGTTCACCGGCATACGGCCGTCGGTAAGCGGATTGGGCACGCGCAGGCCGGCGAAGTCATCCCCGACGTGCACGAGGTGGTTGCCGGGTTTTATGCCCGGGATGCTCGTGTCGAGTCCGTCGTAGAAGGTGACCTTACAGCCGCACGCCTCGGCCTCGAGGTTGTAGACGTCGACCCCGATGGCGAGCGCGTCGGGCCGAAGCGCTTCGTATTCGGCAAGCAGCGACCGCGCGAGCAGCTCGGCATCTCGGGAAATGGCGGTCGGCGTGGAGCCGATGAACCAAGCCTTGTGCTCGTAGATGGCGGGAACGAATAGCGGCACGGCGAGCGGCGTGCCGCAACGCAATACGGTTTCAACCTCGGAACGACGGGCGGCGGAGTGCGGGGGCATGGGGCAAGTGCGATGCCTGCAAGTTAGCAGATTCGGCCCCGCGGCGTCTTGGCACATGGGGCTTGCCTGTGTTGGCGGATCGGGCAATCGTGACTGGTATGCGCGTCACAAGTCCGGTCGACATCCTATTGCCCGCCACCGGCGTCCGCTTTGCCGAGAGCGCGCATGCCACCGGCTTCCGGATGGCGGAGCGGGCGGATCCGTTCCACAAAATCCTCTACGTGCTCGCCGGCTGCGCGCAATTGCGGCTCGCCGGGCGGGCGGCGGTGACCGGCGCGGCGGGCACGGCCCTGCTGGTGCCGGCAGGCAAAATGCATGGACTCGACGATGTGGAGCCCGCCACGATTCTCCTGTTATGTTTCTCCCGTCGCTGGCTTGCGACCGTGCCCGAATTGACACGGCTTTGGCCGGCCGCGGTGACGCGCAGCGGCGGCGGCCTTGCGCTTGCGGGCTCGATGCGGCTGCGCCTTGAGGCTTCGTGGCGCCGCGCGCTTTTCGAGCAAGGCGCCGGCCGTCAGGGCGGTGCTGCGATCGTCTTCGCTTCCGCCGCCGACATCGTGGCTCAACTGGCCCGCGCGGAGACTCTCTTGCCCGGCCTGGCACCCGCGGAGCGCATCCGCGCGCTCCTGGCCGCGGTCGCAGGCAGCTTTGTCGAGCCTTGGACGCTGGAGGAGGCTGCCCGGCGGGCCGGCATGTCGCGCCGGAGCTTCACGGCGTATTTCCGGACGCAGTGCGGCGAAACTTTTTGGGAGCATCTCGAGGGATTGCGCATCGCGCACGCCACTCGGCTGCTGCGGGAAGGCGAGCACACGATCATCGGCGTCATGTTTTCTTCGGGCTTCAACGACCTCTCAACCTTCTACCGCGCGTTCAAGCGCCGCCGAGGCGCCTCGCCGAAACGGTGGGCGTCTATGTGATCCTCGGCTAAGCGGCCTTCATGCACGAGTCACGCCGGCTCTCTGTCTAAATCGAGGCCCGGCCGCAGCGGATTGGGGCGGTGCCGGCGAAGAACTTGGCCGTCCGGCAGCTTTTCGACCACCTATGGCTGCATCTCCTGGCCCTCGGTGGCGGCTCCTGTCACCGTTATCGCGGCGGGCAATGGCGGCGGCATGAAATCAGCTACGCCCCTGATCGTTGTCTACGCATGCGGGCGGTCTATGAAGACACCCGATAGGGAAAAGAACCTGCGAGTCATTGTCATTCGCCGAATGTTCCACCTCACATCTAGGTGGCGGCTGCGTCGTCGTTAGTTTTTCACCACGGCACTGCCGGATCTACTGGGCGTAGATCGTGCGGCGCAAGGCGACTCGCTTTACGCTTACCACAATCAGGCACTGCCACCGAAATCGGATTTCTTCGGCTTCGTTCAACGCTAGCGCGATTGTGGTTATCACTACTCCGTTAAGTATTTCTTGAGTTATTGCCCTTGGGCGACAGGCTGCCGGGACATGATGACAGCCAAGCAAGTTGGGGTCCTCCGGCAGCAATTGCGGACTTCGTGGAGGGGTTTGCCGATGAACTCGGTCGCAGCGAACGCCGGCATTGGTGTGGCAAGTATCTGGAGGGCTTGTTGCGGGAGGGGGAGCGCAAGTCGATCGAACCGCTGGCGGCCCGGGTCGGCGGTGATGACCAGGCGCTCCAGCAGTTTGTCAACCAGAGCCCGTGGGACCATCGGGCCATGCTCCACCGACTGCGCCAGAAGATGCGGGCGTCAGGCCCGGCGGGCGGGGTGCTGGTGCTCGACGATACCAGCCTGCCCAAGCAGGGCCGCCATTCGGTCGGGGTCGCCCGCCAGTATTGCGGGGCCCTGGGCAAGATCGCCAACTGCCAGAGCGTGGTGAGCTGGCATTGGATGGGGGCCGGCCTGCACTGGCCGCTGGCCGCCCAACTCCATCTTCCGGCCGAGTGGACCGATGATCCCGCGCGGATGACCCGGGCGGGGGTGCCGGCCGACGCGCAGACTTTCCGGGAAAAGTGGCGCATCGCCCTCGACCTGCTCAAAGAGATGAAGCCACAGTTGCCGGCCTATCAGGCCATCGTTTTTGATGCGGGTTACGGCGTCGTGCAGCCCCTGCTGGCGGAACTGGAGAAACGGGAGGAACCCTATGTGGCTCAAGTCCCCGGCAATATCGCCGCGTGGCCGGCCGAAGCCGTGGCCACCCTCCAGCCGCTCCGGCGAGGTCGGCCGCGGCAACATGCCATCGCGCGGGATCCGGCGATGCAGCCCCTCACCATGGTGCGATGGCGGGATCAGCTCCTCCAGGAACCGAAGCGCTGGGCGCAGGTGCAACTGCCACGGGCCGACGGGGCCAGCGTCCGGGCGGTGGCCGTGCGGGTGCAAGCCTCCCAGCGCGCCGGTCGCAGGCGGCAACCCGGCGCGGCCCGCTGGCTGCTGATCGAGCAACTCAGCGACGAGACCTTCAAATATTTCCTGTCCAACCTTCCGGCCAACACCCCGCTGGCGGAGTTGGTCCGGCTGGCACATCAGCGCTGGGCCATCGAACAGGGCTACCAACAATTGAAGGAGCAACTCGGGCTCGACCACTTCGAGGGCCGTTCCTGGCGGGGGCTGCACCACCACCTCACGCTGTGATTCCTCGCCTTCTGCTTCCTGACCAAGCTGCGGTCGGCAAAAAAACGGCCCTCGCTGCCTGAAGTCCGCCGCTGGCTCATTGAGGCGCTGGCCCTCTGCACCTGTCCGCGCTGCCAGACCTGCTTCACGCGTTCCGGAATCATCCTCGATACGTCGTAGCTACTACTTAACGGAGCAGTGCAGGGCGCCACGCCATCCGGGCATGGTGAGCGCCTTCGCGTTTCACTGCGAGCTGCCGCCTGCCCTGGGCACACCGTTCGGACCGGCCCGCACAGGCAAAGCCGCTGACCTAGCCGCGCCGCGGACGAGCAGGAGGATTCAAAGCATCCTGCTTCAGCTTGCTTTTCATCGCGGGCGCAAGATCGTCCCAGTGCAAATCCATCAGGGCGCCTTGGAGCGAATACAGATAATAGCAGACCGGGTGCGTCCGGCGCGGGCGGGCGGCGCACAGTCGCCGATAAGCTTCAACCGGTCCCAATCTGGCCAGATCTCGTTTCGAGCGCACGCCGATCTCAGCCAGTCGGGCGATGATGGTGGGGCCGAGGTTTCGCATCCCGATCAGGTCGGAAGCGGTGGTTTTTATTCTTGAGGTCTTTATCATTTAGGCGGCGATGGTTTGGTCGGGGCAGGCGGCGGGGAAGGGATAACTCCACGCGGCACGGCTGCCGGATTTCAGGCGCGAGTTCGCAAAGACGCCGGCTATTCCACTGCGCTTTTCGGCCGCGCAATCGCAACCGCGCTGACCAAATCCCACTCGAACTCAATCACCGCCGCCTCCGCCGAGGCTTTCTTCACGTCGGCGGGATTGAGATGCTCCCGCGCTTTTTTCATATCCTTCGCCTCCATGATAAAAAACTCCAGATTGGGATCCTCCAAGCCCCGCCACAAACGGATCAGGCGAAGGCCTGCCCTCTGATGATCCTTCCGACTGGCGACCATCATGGTCCGCCATTTCCGGTAGTCGGCCACTCGTATCCGGCAATGCATGAAGATAGGTTTGCTCATGTCGATAAGCTGGGATGACGGTTAGCTTTTGCGAACGCCAATGGAATATGAGGCCGCCAGAGTTGAACGCAAGCCAGCAGCCGGTGCTGCCATCATGCTCAAAGCAGGACCGGCCGGCCCGATACCGCCGACTCGTAGATCGCGCGCACGAGCTGCACGGCGCGACGGCCTTCTTCTCCGGGGATGGCCGGGGCTCGCCGCTGCCGGATAGCCTCGACCAGGTCGGCCACCTGCAGCCGGTGGCCGAGACTCTTGATTGCGCGGGGATCGGAGGCCCCGCCTTCGGGAGGACTTTCAGAAGCGTTTTTCCCGGGATCTTCATCGCCCGGCCGGGGTTCGGCGAAGCTCCACCATGCAATCTCGTCGTTTACGAGGACCGCGCTGCCCCGGTCGCCAGAGATTTCAATGCGCCGGGGCATGCCGGGAAAGGCCGAGGTCGCGCATTCGAAGACACCCAAGGCTCCATGGGGAAAGCGGAGCGCGGCGACCAGCGTGTCCTCCGCCTCGATGCGCTGGTGGGCGACATTGGCGGAATACGCCGCAACCTCAGCCGGCATGCCGGCCATCCATTGCAACAAATCGGCGGTGTGGATCGCCTGGTTCATGAGCGCGCCACCGCCATCGAGCCGCCAAGAACCGCGCCATGGCGCCTCATCATAGTATTGCTGTGATCGCCACCAGGGCACGCGGGCGCTGCACAATGCGAGCTGTCCGAACCGCCCCTGTTCCACTGCTTCCTTGAGCCGGCGCGCGCCATCGCCGAAGCGTCCCTGGAATATTGCCGCAAGGATCAGCCCGCTATTCCGCGCCGCCTCGGTCATGGCATCGATCCGCGTCAGGTCGGTCTCGAGCGGCTTCTCGCACAAGACATGCTTGCCCGCGGCAAACGCGGCGAGCGCCACGTCGCGATGCGAGCCCGTGGGAGTGGCCACGCAGACGGCGTCGATGTCGGTTCGCGCCAGCAACGCATCCAGATCCGGCATCGCCTCGCATCGATGGTTTCCGGCAAAAGCTCGCCCCTTCTCGGGCGAGCGATTGCAGACAGCTCGCAACACCGCTCCGTCGGTGTCGCGGATGGCCGCAGCGTGCAGCCCCGCGATCGCGCCGGTGCCGACGATTCCGAATCCGATTTGACGGGGCTGATTCATGGCGGATCGGCTTCGAGGCCGCGCATCAAATCCAGCACTTGTGGGGGCACCGGCCGGCTTCGGCTCCGCCACGCAACCAGGCTGAACACCGCAAGGGAAGTCGCGATGGGCGCGAGCACGCGCAGCCCCATGTCCGCTCCGCCCGCCAGCCCCACGAGCGCGAACACGGCAAACCCTGCCACGATCGAACCGATGGCCGCGTCGGCGCCGGCGTGGCGGTAGGCAGGCAACAGGCCGAAGAGCATGGGCACGGAGACAGGCCCGATCAGCGCCGCAAACCAGGAAATGATCAACCCGAGCACGCCGCCAAACCGGTCCGCCTCAGTGCCAATCAGCAGGGTCAAAAGCATGAAGAGCAGCGTGGTAAGCCGCGCGAGTCGAAGCGATCGTCGTTGATCAAGGCGCCGGAATCGCTCCGACAACGCCGGCAGGATGTCACGCGTGATAACCGCTGAGATCGTGTTGGTGTCCGAAGTCGTCATCGATGTGGTGGCTGCAAACATCGACGCAAGCACGAGGCCGACCAGGCCGGCGGGAAGAAACTGCTTCGTCAGCATCACATAGGACTGGGAGGGGTCGGCCAGTCCTGGCAGGAGAAGCGGCGCGGCCCACATTGGAAAGAACAGGACCAGCGGCCATACAAGATACAATCCGCCCGAGAGCAGCGCAGTCTTCCTCGCGCTGGCTGCGGATTCAGCGCCGATGTATCGGGAGGCCAGATTCCAGGTTCCTCCATTGTAACTCAGTGCGGCGGCCGCAATATATCCCACAAGGAAGAGCGGGGTGTAAGGTCCGTTGAAGGGCTGCGCGTGCCCGGCCGGCAGCTGCGCCCACAACTCCCACACGCTCTCCAGGCCGCCCAACCGTCCGGCCACGGCAAAGAACAGGACCGATCCCGCCGCGACCTGCACGAAAAACTGGAGGAAATCGGTGTAGAGATCAGCCCACAGACCGCCGACGGTGATGTAGCAAAGAGTGACCAATCCTGAGACCCAGATGCCGGTCGCCACCGGCAGACCGGTGAAGCCATGGACCAGGATGCCGATCGAAGCCCACTTGGCACCGACATCGAACAGCTTCAGCAACACGCCGCTCCATGCCATCAACTGCTGGGTAGCGACCCCATAGCGCATGGCCAGATACTCGGTTGGCGATTCAATCGCCAGCGTCGCACGCAGCCGGGCCCACCGCGGCGCAAAGCTCCATGCGCCGATCGCGCAGGCGATAACGATCGATCCGGCCCACCACACATAAAGGGTGAAACCGTATTCGTAGGCCACGGCGGCATAACCGACAAAAACCACACCGCTGTGACCGGAAACGTGATGCGACACTCCCCCGAGCCACCAGGGGATCTTGCCGCCGGCCACAAAGAAGTCATGCGACCCCTTGACCTTGCGATAGGCGGTGAAGCCTATGCCGGCCACAACGAAGAAAAAACAGGCGATGACCACGTAGTCGATCGGTTGCATGAGGTGATATCGTGCGTGCTAGTCGGATGCCGCAGTGTATTGCCGGCGGAAAAACTCGCACACCTCGCCAAGCCGGCTGGCGGCGAAGCCATCGGCCGCATCGGCATGCGCGCCGGCGCCCTGGACCAAATCGACAATTCGCCCCAACTTCTCGATCTGCTCCTCGACACGCGCAAACGCCGTCAGAGCCTCGGCTCTCCGACCCAGCCGGTGCCACCTGGCGGTCTCGATCAACTGGTAATACAATTCGAACATCGCCTCTCCATAGCCGAAACGGCGTTCATCCTCCTCGATGCGGACGCGCTCGACCGGATCGCGGCATGCCGCCAAGGCTGAATCCACCGCTCGTCGCGCCCGATCCAAGGCAGCCCGGACATCCGTGACGTCAGGTGCGTCGTTCAGACTTGGATGATGCGACTCGAAGCGCAGATGATCGAGGGGGAACAAATCGGCCTCTGCATCAGCCAGGCGTTCTCGCAGGCCGTAGCGCCCTGCGGACGTCCTCATATAATGAAAGAACGGCTTGCTGTTGGCCGAAGCCGTTTCCAATTCGTCGTATAACCGGCGCATGGGCGATGTGGCGGTCGGATACCGCTTCTCGAAATACTCTTCCAGCAGGCCGGGAACATCCGCCTTCGGGTTCCAAAGCAGCCGGGCCATCAGGTAATTGTTCAAGGTCCACGTTCCCCACTGCCGGGTCAGCACATGCATGTAATGAAAATGCCTGGCTCCTCTGTCAAAATACGACGGTATGTCGGCGGCCATCACGCGGGGGAAAAGCAGCGGCAGCGACTTGAACGCGCTCAGGTTGTAGTATTCCCCGACGAAAACCGTCCCTTGGTAATGGCGGTCGGCTCCTTCGGTCCAGCCGGTGAAATCCCGGAGCATCTGCGCATTCACCTCGATGCAGGCAGGGTCGGCCAACGCATGAGCATAGCAGCGCTCGATGGGGAAGAAGGTCACAGCGCAGTTCTCGTAGTCGAAGCCGGGTGGCAGCGGCCGGGTTGGGGCTGGCAGCGTCTCATGATAAGCGAGCGTCACCAACTGCAACGGGCGCTGAAGACGGCCTGCGCGCCGGGCTTCCTCGAACGCCCTCAATGTCGCGTCGATCACCACGATCAAGCGGTCCGAGGGTGTGCCCTGCGAGCGGCAGGCCTCGCATTCGCACCAATCGCCGCCGTCCAGCATCCAGAAGTTGATGATATCGGCTTCGCGCCAAAGTCCCTCGACGCATTGATCGATCAGCCGCAGGGTCAGTTCGTGGACGGCATCGAGATTGGAAGTGCAGAAGTTGTCGCCGAACTCGGCCGAGATGCGGCTGCTGCGCTGCCCATCCTTCAGACAATACCACTCCGGATGGGCTTCGAAGTAGGATAGCCTGCCATCAGCATCCACATCGCCGGCATATTCCGCACTCACCGGATAGGGATCGCGGGGCCGGTCGGAGCCTCCCCCGAATAGCGCGTGGCGATATGGATACTCCAAGTGCGGACCCAGGCTGTGAAACTGGATGTCGTGGTGTCCGCCGTTGAGACGCAGGCCCAGTTTCTTCAGGAAGTGGTGATCCTGACCTTCAGCGACCGTCCAGAAGTTCAACCGGTTGCGCGCCATCCAGAGAAAAAAGTCCGGGTTGCCCCGGTTCTCGAACGCCCAAAAACCGCGGGTCGCGTATTCCGGCGCCTCGGTGAAATCGAGACCGACAGGCAGGACTGGCGGCACGGCCGGCCAAGCTGTGCCCGCTTCGCCCAACCCGTGGAAGCGCACGCCGAGCTTCTCAGCCCAAGCATAGACTCCATAGAGAGCACCGACGCGGTCCCGGCCCCGGATGATCGTCACTCTGCGACCATCGTGGCTGAAGTCACGCACCCGGAAACCCCCTGGCTTGGGTGGCGTCAACGAGGCGCTGATCGCATCGGGCACAGCCACTCCGAGCCAGGGGGCATCATTTCCGGCGACAACAAACAGTTGGCCGTCCGCAGGAATCTGGCTCGGGGTTCGAAGGGCAATGTCGCTCTCAGGCCGACCCAGACTACGAGCCAGAATGCGGCGCAATTCCATAGCAGCAAAGGAGACGGTGCAAGCCGTGTCGTCCGCCTGGTCGGCATCCCACCAATCGACCTCCCGTTCGGCGGCTGCGGCTTGCTCGATTGTCCCGAAACGGCCGGGATCGGCGACGACCGCGATGGCTTCTTCCGCCCAGGCCGGAGCGGACACATGCATCAAGGCGCAACCGAGGGCCGACGGCGCGACTATCCGGGCCACCAGGGCAAGAAGTTCGGCGATTCGGCCGCCGGAGCGGCTCAAGTTTCGTGAATTCTCTTCGGGCATCTTGGCGGGGCGAACGGAAAGGAGTTGCACTCAGCTCGGCAGCAGCCTGCCCATCAGCCGAGCTTCAATTCCGCGTGAATCTGCCGCACCACGCCCCCGATGCGATCAATATCATCCTCCGTATGCTTCATGCCGACCGGCAGGACGAGAAAGCGATGGATGAGATCTTCCGTGCGTGGAAAACTTTCCGCGCGGTAGGCCGGTTCCGGCCAATCCGGGCCGGATCGAAACGGCGAGGCGGCGCAAGCGTGGGCGAGGCCGCTGAGCACATAGGGCCGGCGGTATTGCGCATAGGTGCCGGTCATTTGCTCGCACGGAACGCCCGCTGCCTGCAAACGCGTGCGGAATTCGTCGCGCAAAGCCGTGCGGGCCACCCAGAAATAGGTTTCGATGCCGGATTCGCCGTCGGGATCGGGTATGCGCCGCAGCGCCACGCCCGGCAGACCGCGCAGATGCTCCCGGAGCCGGAGGCTCATCCGGCGACAGTGGCCGCGGATGTGTTCGAGCTTGCGCAACTGAGCCAGGGCTACCGCTGCCGTCAGCTCCCCCATACGGAATTGGTCCCCGCAGAATGCCTGCTCCCGGGGCTCGAACTGCGCGGCATGAACCGGTCGGAACTGCCCGAGGTCGTGCATGCGCACCGCCCGCTCATAGAGCTTCGGGTCGTTGGTGACAACCACGCCGCCTTCGCCGCTGGTGATCGTCTTCTGCTGCTGCAGGCTGAAAATGCCCATTTCGCCGACGGACCCGACGCGGCGGCCCTTGTAGAGCGCGCCGGGACTCTCGGCGCAATCCTCCAGCACAGCGATACCCGCCTGCTGCGCCTCAGCAACAATCGGATCGAGGTCGGCTGAGACACCCTGGAAGTGGACGACAATCACCGCCTTGGTTCGCGGCGTGCGCAAACGTGCGATCTCTCCAGGAGCGAGACAGAGCGTATCATCTATTTCAGCCAGCACCGGCCGGGCGCCGACACGCACCACGGCAGTGAAGCAGGAGATCCAGCTCCATGCCGGGATGATCACCTCGTCACCCGGTCCGACTTCCAACGCGCCGAGCGCCACCTCGAGGGCCGCGGTGCCGCTGGTCACCCCCAGCGCAAACCTGACGCCCACCATCCGGGCGAACTCCCGCTCCAGCGCCGCCACCATGGGTGGCGGCGCCTTCGGATCGGGTCCGTAGTAGCGGAATAGCGCCTGGCTACGCAAAACCGACAGAGCCAGTTCCTCCTCCTCCCGGCCGATCAACGACCACCCGAGGCAGGGGCGGGGGATGGCCCGCACGGATGCACCTGGTTTATTCATTCGCTGTGGGTCCGATACTCCGAAGCTTGCTTCGGCTTGGCCGGTAGAACGGGATTGAGCGCGGATTGCATGGGGTTCGAGTAAGGTTGCAGAGGTCTTGGCAAATGCCCCGGAGCTTGCTCCGGGGATTCTTTACTCAGGGCGAGAGTGGATCAAGTATCCCGAAGCCCGATTCGGCTGGGTCGGCGGGCAGGAGTGCGCGCAAATCTTGCCCGGGCAGGGCGCGGGGCGCGATCCGCCGGCAGGCCAGACGAACCCTCTTCCGTTTGTCTTCCGGTCCGCCATTAAAATCAGAACTGACCTTGGATGCCCGCGATGATCTTGGCCACGGTGATCCGCGTTTCCGCCGGACGGTCCTTCGTGGCGAAATAGCGCTCTTGGATGGGCGATTTGTTCAGGTTCTCGATGTCCAGAAACAAGCCCATTCTCGGTGTCAGTTGGTATTTCGTCTTCAGATTGACCTGGAATTTCTCCTCCTGATAGCGCAGCAGCGCGGGATTGGTGGAGAAGCCGTCGAGATAGGCGCTGCGCCAGATGGCGTTGAGCCGGATGTTGAAGCCATGGCCGAGATAAGTGATGGCGGCATTGGCGGTTTTGGGAATGAATCCGGCCACCTGCGTGGTGGTGAGGGCTCCGCCGTAATTGCCCTTGGTCTTGAGATAGGTGAAGTTCGCATACGCGCCGAAGCCGCGCCAGAAACCGGGCAGAAAAGTGAACTGCTGCTGGTAAGCCAGCTCGAAGCCGCTGTAGCGTGCGCTGCCGCCGTTGCGAGTCGTGCTGAGATTGTAGCCCTCGTAGAGGCCGTCGAAACCATTGTCGGGTCCGCCGGGAATCAACTGGCTCGCATCCGTGAACTGGAAGTCGTCGATATCCTTCAGGAACACGCTTGCGGTCAGCATGCCCACAGGCTCGAAGTAATACTCGAGCGTGGCATCGAAATTATCGGCATACTGCGGCTTCAGACCGGGATTGCGCACGGTGACGATCCGGGTCACATCGTTCACCGTGTCGAACGGAATGAGATCATTGAACGAGGGCCGGCCGATGCCCGAGGAGTAGCTGAGGCGGGCGACGAGGTTGCGCCGGAGCTCGTAGCGGAAATGCAGGCCCGGAAAATAGTTGCGGTATTTGCCCTCTCCGCGCTCCCGACCGGTGAATGCACCGTTGATCTGCAAGGGGCCCTCCGCCTCGGTTTTGGTCTCCTCCATCCGCGCGCCACCCAGGATGGTCAGGTGCCCGAGACGCGTTTCGCCCATAAGGTAAGCAGCGGTGACGGTCTCGGTAATCTTTCGGTCATTGGAGAGATTGGAGGTTACGGCGAAGGCCGTGTCCTCACGCCACTGTCCCGGGTTGTCGGCCTGGTGCCGGGCAATGGCAAACGGGCTGGCCCAGGCCGGGTGCCGGTAGCCTTCGTCCGAATCAGTCCACTTGGGCGTGGTGTCGAGAAATTGCCCGAGCCGGTCATCCGCCGTATTTTGGACCCCATCGAGGCCGGTGAAGTTGTAGCGGCGGGAGTGGTTCACCGTGAAACGGCCCTGTTCCCGGAGATTGGCGCCGGCTTTGATGTCGAAAGGCACAGGCAGCGAGTCGAGGGTCTTCTTCAGGTTGAAACGGAGCGTCTGGACCTCGTCTTCCCCGAATCGGTCGAGCTGGGTGAGAAGGAGCGATCCGTAGCTGTTGAGATCGTAGATGTCGGGGCCCGTCGTCTGAGTGATGATGGGCCATTTGACGTTCTGTCGGCGATCGAGGATCCAGCCGACGCCATTGAGCCGGTAGGTGATCAAACCCTTGGGCCGGGATTGGAAATAGCGTCCGCTTCCCGGCTTGTAGTCGTAGTAGGTGCGCGAGTTTGAGAGGCTCGCTCCATAGTCAAGTTCCAGGCCCCTGAATTGCTGCCGCGCGGAAACAGCGAAATTATAGGTGCGGCCGGTCTTGTCGTCGGTCGATAGGGTGACTTGGCTGGAGGAATTGGCGTTGCCAATCACCTCCTGGAAGAAGCTGGTGTAGCCGGGAACGAAATTTGCGGCGGAATTCGTCGTGGTCAGCTGGTTTCCACGCGTATCGTTGGTGGCATGGAACCAGCCGTAGGAGGTGTTGAAAGTGAGCGTGGTCTGGTCGCTCAGTTTGTAATCGACCCGCAGGCCGCCTGAGTAGCGCGTCTGCGGGGCGCCGGCCGGCCGGGGAGCGTTCGCCGTCGTCACGAAATACGGCTCAGCGAGCGTCGGCTGGTAGTTGAACAGCGCCGCCGTGTCACCGCCCGGCTGGGAGTGATAGGTGCCGGTCAGGGCGAGGCCGAGGCGCTGATTAGATCCGAGCTTGGAGGTGTGCGTGAAGTTGAGCGAGGGACTGACGTTGTCGAGCGGCTCGCGCACGAAATTGTCGGAACGGGTGTAATATTTCGGACGGTAGATCCCGCCAATCGAATAAGTCGTGAAATGCGTGCGCGCGTTGTTGAAGGCGCTTTTGGTCACGATGTTGGCGTTGCCGCCGATCGAGTCGGCGTCCATGTCGGGCGTCGGGGCCTTGGTCACCTCGATGGTCTCGATGAGATTGAGCGATGCCTGTTCGAACTCGAAAACACGGCCCAGTCCGGCGGAGTTCGAGCTGGCCAGACGGTCGCCATCCAGAGTCACCGAGTTGAGCGCGCCATCGATGCCGCGGATCTGCACGGAGCGCACCACATCCCCGACATAGAGCGCCGTGACGCCCGGCAGCTGCTGCAATAACTCGCCGATGTTGCCGTCGGCCACGTTGCCGAAGCTGTCGGAGGCCACGACTGTCTTCACGTTGGGCGCCACCCGCTGCCTCGTGATGGCCGCCGCTCCGCCCTCCCGCGGGCCGGAAACGGTGAAAGCCTCCAGTTTGTAGACCTCCGCCTCGAGCTGAAAGTTCCTGGTGGCCGTCCCTGCTTCCGGCAGTTCTATCCGGGCGCTTTGCTCCTCCAAACCGGTGTAGCTCGCCACAAGGGTGATCGGACCGGGCGGCACGGTGAGCTCATAGCGCCCTTCCCGATCCGTCAGTGTCTGGATCGTCGTTCCCTGAACGGTGACCTGGGCGCCATGGAGAAACGACCGGGTGGCGGCATTGCTCACCTGACCGATGACGCGTGTGGAGTTTTGCGCGAAGACGAGCGCAGGCAGGCCGCACAGGATGACGAAGAGAATCTTCGCGCTGCGGAGGAGGTGAGCAATCTTCATAGGTAAGCGGACTTTTGGTGGGGTGATTTGATACAAGCGTGAGTGCCCGAACAAGCGATCGCGCTGCGTCAGGCGCCCGGATGGCTTGGGCTATCCAAGCTCCGTCCGAGACTCGCAAAGCAAAACAAGGTGAACGTTAAACGTCTTTCCGCAATGACCGCGCCTTGAGCCAAACCCGTGTCAAGACCCCCTCCCCTGGGTCCATAAAGGTCCATCCATCTCTCAGCTCAACCCCAGGGCGACAACCCCCTGAGGCTTTGGCCGAAAGAACAGTCCGCGCACTATTCGGAGCGATGCCTCTTGCTCAGTGGCTTCTCGGCGGGGCCGCAGACTGGGCGGAGCGGAATCGGTCAACCGCCGTGCGCAACCTCGCTATCCAAATCTCGTTTCCAGCACCATTGAGATGGATGCCGTCGCCATCCTGCAGCCCGGCCGCAAGATCGCCATCGGGCGCCATCAATCGCGCCGGAACCTCCACCCAGACGCAGCGCGAGTCGGCGGCGCACACGGCCTGCAAGGACGCGTTCAGCGCGCGGATCCGCTCGTTGTTCACGCTGACCGGCCCCTGATACAACGCCCGATTCACGGGTAGAACCGCGCTCCAGACGACGGGGCGTTCGGGCGGCAGCGCCGCGAGAATCCGCCGGAAATTGCGGACGATCTCATCGTTCCGCCGAAACATCAGATCGTTCACTCCGACGGCCAGCACGATCACGGAGGCGCGTCGCAAGCACTGGTATCGCGGCAATCTGGCCAAGACACCGGCGGTGGTGTCGCCGCCGATGCCGAAATTCACCGAGGGGAAAGCCACTGCATCGGTGCAAAGCCCCTGCACCAGGCTGTCGCCAATGAACACGATTGCCCCGTCCGGCACGTTGGCATCCATGCGGCCGTGATAGCGGACCATCCGCTCGTGATGAGCGGTGATCTCGGCTGCAGGCGTGGCCCCTAGATGGACCGCTCCCAGCAAGGTCAGCCCGAGGCGCAGAAGGCGCCTCCGGCGGGCTTCATTCGGATGAATCGTCTGCACAGTGGATCTGATCTTTGGCGCGCTACGCGTTGCCGTTGTTCGCGACGCAGCGCAACCTCAAAGCGATCCCGCCGAGTTCATGGCCCGTGTCGCGCCAGTTAACGTCAACCACATTGCGCTTTGCCTGACCCGGAACACGGTAAAGCGTGTTGATTCTTCATGCCGCCACACCGTCCGACTCCGCCGGTTCACAACGAAGCTGAAGCCCTGCCCGGTCTGTTCGATTTCCAGATCAACGGTTTCGGCGGCGTCGACTTCCAGATGGACGACCTGGATGAGAAGGATCTGTTGCGGGCGACCAGATCTCTGCGCCGCCATGGTGTTGCAGGATTATTCGTCGCGTTCATCACCGATACCATCGACCGGCTTTGCCGACGGCTCGAGTGCATGGAAAAGCTCCGAACCAAGAATGCCGACATTGGCGCGATCCTGCTCGGGTATCATCTGGAGGGGCCGTGGCTCAGCCCGGCGCCCGGTTATTGCGGCGCCCATCCTCCGGCGAAAATGCGCGCCCCGTCGGCCGCGGAGTTCCAGCTCCTTCAAAGCGCGGCGGGCGGAGGCGTGCGCCTGATCACGCTGGCTCCGGAGTGGCCTGGCGCCATCGATTTCATTGCCCTGCTGGCCGCGGCCGGCGTGCATGTCTCGCTTGGCCACACGCAGGCTGGCGAAGCCGACATTGATGCCGCGATCTCGGCCGGGGCGCGGTTTTGCACCCATCTCGGCAACGGAGTGCCCGGCTTGCTGCCCCGCCACGACAATGTGGTGCAACGGCTCCTGGCGCGCGATGAGCTGACCGCGTGCTTCATTCCGGACGGCGTTCACCTGCCGCCCTTCACGCTGCAGAATTTCTTTCGCGCCAAGCCGCCCGGTCGTGTGCTCTTCACCACCGACGCGATGGCGGGGGCGGGCGCACCACCCGGATGCTACACCCTGGGAGACGTGAGCGTCCGCATCGGAACCGATGGCGTGGCCCGCGCACCGGGCGACAGCGGACTCGCCGGCTCCACCCTCACTCCTGATGAAGGAGTGCGCCGGGTTTGCCGCTACCTGCGGCTCCCGCAGGACGAAGCCAGGCGTTTGTGGTCGATCGAACCGGCCCGGATGTTCGGCGTCGAGCTTGGATCCAATACTGCCCCATGAAGACGATCTTCCCGCGCAAATTGACGGTGGAACGGCTGGCGGTCGAGATTCACGCCGATCAAACGCAACTGGGCCGGGCGGCCGCTCTGGCCGTAGCCGCCAGCCTTCGTGAGGTGATCGCCCGCCAAGGTCAGGCGCGTGTGATACTTGCCTGCGCCCCGTCGCAGAGCAGCTTTCTATCCGCCCTCGCCGCGCCAAGCCTAGCGGGCACGATCGACTGGAGTCGGGTGACGGCCTTTCATATGGATGAATACGTCGGACTTGCCGCCGATGCCCCGTCGAGCTTCCGCCGCTACTTGCAGGAACACCTTCTGGCTCATGTGCCCCTCGGCCGGTTCCATCCACTTTGGGCCGAGTCGGCCGATTTGGCGGCCGAATGTGCCCGTTACTCCGACTTGCTGAACGAACGGCCCATCGATCTCATCTGTCTTGGCATTGGTGAGAACGGACATGTGGCCTTCAACGATCCGCCTGTCGCCGACTTCGACGATCCCGCCACCGTCAAGATCGTGGAACTCGATCCAGCCTGCCGACGGCAACAAGTGAACGATGGGTGTTTCCCCTCCCTGGCGGAAGTGCCCCGGCAGGCGCTGACGCTCACCGTGCCGGTCTTTCGCCGTGCCTGCCGCCTCAGCATCTGCGTCCCAGGTCACCGGAAAGCCGCTGCCGTGCGTCGCGCGCTCCGCGATACGATCACTCCGGCCTGCCCCGCCTCGATCTTGCGGCAGCATCCCAACGCGACTCTTTACCTGGACGCAGCAGCCGCAGCGGAGCTTTGAGCGCCGGGGAAATCGTCGTTCCCGGTCAGCAGCCGGCGCATGGCGGCGGTGATCAGATCGTCCAGATCCGCGCCGCAAAAGGCCACGCTGACCTCATAGCCGCCCGCGGGATACTCCGCTTTGGTCGGAATATACCAAGGGCCGTCGTCGCCGTAAGCGGCCACCGCCACCGGTCGTCCCGGGCGCATCGCTTGCGCGCGCAATTGGTATTCCACGAACATTTCCCCCGGCAGATTCAGGATCGAGATCTCGTTCAGTCGCAAGCAGCTCAGCTCGAGCGGCACCTGCCGCTCCAAGCGCCGGATCCAGCTGAACCGGAAGTCGCGCAGCAGCCGCGCGGTCAACTCGGCATCCGTTCCGTAGCTCGGCGCCTCATTCTCCCCGGGCGGCGGCTGCGGCCGGGGCAGTATCGACTCCGTCCGCCATTCCACGCCGGTGAGCGGCTGGGGATCGAGGGTCGATTCGGACTCAACGATGCCGGCGTGGACGCGCCGCGCGAGGCCCTCGCGCGCAGCCCGGGAGCCGTCGTTGTATTTTCCCGCCGCCACGTCACCGGCGCAGCCCGTAAAGTATAGATGAGCGCATGCGGGCTCTTCGAGCTGGCGCCGCTTCCGCGCCAGCCCGCAGAAGTCGCTGCTCACGCGGCCATCGCGATAATAGCTCATCGGGTGCGTCGCATAGTAATGGCACGAGACGATCTTTTCGGCGCCGGAGAAAAAAGCCACCGTCTGCATCGCCGGGTCGATGAGCCCTTCCGGCAGTGCGCGCAACCCGGGATCGGCGCACATGCTGCCGCGCATGGTCAGCACACGGCCGGCGCCATCCCGCGCGATGCGGCGGTTGGAGGCGACCCGCCGCACGTCCGCCCGCCCGTGCCCGACGTGGCTGACGGGGCGCGGTGCGTGCAGGGCCGCGCGGACGGCCGACTGCGCCCGCTCAAGGCACGCGTCGAAAAAATCCGTCTCGAACATCGCCGGCAGGCCCCGGTTCAGCGCCGTGGCCCGTGCCCCCGGACACGCGAAGGGCGCGTTGTGCTGATGCACGCACTGCACCGCCACGCGGTCCGGGGTTGTTCCGGCCGCCTTGGCCAGCGCCCGCCGCCAGGCGAAGTGGGCGTCGTTCAGCAGGCCCGCCCAGTCGAGGGCGCAGACCACGATCGGCGCGTCCCCGCTCAACAGGACATAGCCGATCGCCTCGAGCGGGTCGTCATGCCCGATCACCGGCATCACCAGCCCGCCGAGCAGCGCGTGATTGAGCGGCGGAGTGACGTCGAACGCAAAGGGCGCAATCGAGAATGCGGCGTGGGATTTTTTCAATGGGGGAACACAGTCGGTCGGAGCACGGAACTCCGGCGTGATGTCGCGATATTGGTGAAGTTGATTTTTCGGCAATGCCGCGGCACGCGACGAGATTCTAGCTGAACGTTAACCGCGCCGGCCGGTCTCCCGCGCCCGCCGGCCATCATCAGGGAAAACGCGCGGACCGGCCTCATCGTGACCGGAGAGTCTTCCCCTCGACCCATTCCATTTCCACCATCTCGATGCGGGGATGGGCGGGAAGACCGAAGTCTGCGTTCATGATGCGCGCAACCAGCAGCTCGACGGCCCATTGTCCGACGAGCCGCTGATTGGCCTGCAAGCCCGAAAACCGCGTGCCCGTGATCATCTGCGTGACGACGGCCACTCCCAGGTCTTCCGGGACACGGATCCCGTTTCGCAGGAGCAGGCGATCGAAGTCCCGCAGCACGTCGTAGTGATGGGCGAGGATCACCACGTCGGGCCGATGCTTACGCAGCCAGTGGACGAGCGGCGCATCCTCCACGCCGGTCAACTGGAGCACAGGGATCGGGGGAGGCGAGCCAAGCACCAGATGGCACCAGCCGAGATATACGCAGAGATAGGCATGCGCGCTGCGCTTGCCCTCGTAATCGCCCAGGACGAGTCCCGGGCGTTTGTAGCCCAACTGCTGCACTTTCCTCAGGACCCTCCACATGTCGTTGTAAGCATGGCTGGCGATGCGATGCAGTGGCGTCCTGATGCTCACCCCTTGGGTCACGATCGCGTAGTGATCGAACTCGGGCGGGAGTTCGTCCTCCAATTCAGGGCTGCCGAAGCACAGCAGCCCCTGAATGCCGCGGGCGTCAAGTATCTTGCGCAAGCGCATGTAGGTCATTCTTGGCGCGCGCAGCCAGAATGACTCCAGCCGGTAGCCCAGGGCCTCAGCGCGGCTTTTCATGCCAGAGTAAATGCGCTCAAGGTGCGGGACTCCTTCCCACGGCCGCGGCGAATCATACAGCGATATCACCCCGAGGCACGACTCGAGCCTTTGCCCGCGGTTCAGGCGTATCTGCGCCATCAGTTCGGCGATCTTCGCGTTCGGACGGTAGCCGAGGCGCCGGGCAATGCGCCATATCCGGCGCCGCGTGGTCGCGGGAATCTTCGGGTGGTTGCGCAGCGCCAGCGACACCGTGCAGGACGACAAGGCGGCCATTTGGGCAATGTGGCGGATGCTGCTCATCGGATCACGAACTTGAACCCGGGGCCGTTCCGGCTGCAAGCACGCTCCGCTCGCGACGGCCAGAAACGCCGGACCCGGTTAACGTTCACGAAAATTGGCTTTGTGTCGCACCCCCCCGCGTCCGATGTGCTCATCACCGATCACCGGCCGGACGAAGCGTCGCCAGTCATGGCGGCGGCTCGCGCGGCTGCAACCCCCACCCCTGCATCCCATGAAACCTTTAGCCAGCACCTTGTCCCGCGGCGTGCGAGCGCGCTCATACTTCTCCTCAGCCATGCTCGCCGTCGCTTCGCTTTACTCTCTGCCGTTGGCCGCGCAGGTGGAAACGGGCACCGTGTCCGGTCGCGTTAGCAACGCGGCTACCCAGTCCTATCTGCAAGGCGCGCAAATCACTGTCGAAGGCACCGCCTTCCAGGCTCGCACCGGCAGAGAAGGTCGATACGAACTGACCGTGCCGCCGGGCCCGGCCACTTTGATCGTCAGCTACACGGGGCTTGAATCGCAGCGCCGCTCGGTCGATCTCGCAGCCGGAGAGACGATAAACATGGATTTCAACCTGGAATCGGAAGTCTACTCCTTGGAAAAATACGTGGTTTCCGGCCCCCGGGAAGGCAGCGCAGCGGCGATTACGAGCCAGCGCGAGGCACCCAACGTGAAGAGTGTCGTGTCTTCGGACAGCTTCGGCAATATCCCGGACGGCAATATCGGCGATTTCCTGCAGCAATTGCCCGGCATCACTGCGGTTTACGTGGGCGCGGACGTGCGCTCGGTGCAGATCCGCGGCATCGATGGCGCCCTCAACTCGGTCACACTCGACGGTCAGCGGCTGGCCAGTTCCCAGTCGGCGCAGCTCGGACGCACGTTCGAGTTCGAGCAAGCGTCGCTCAACAACATCGAGACCATCGAAGTCACGAAAGCACCGACGCCCGACATGGACGCCGATTCGATCGGCGGCAATGTCAACATCGTCACCAAAAGCGCCTTTGATCATGCGCAGCCGCGGCTGACGAACTACACTGTGGCCGGAGTCTATCGGCCGAAGTATTACACCCGCTCCGACAACCGGCTGCGCGAGCCGATCGACAATGTCGGACCGTCTCTCAATTTTTCCCACTCGGCGCAGCTGGGCGCCGACCGCCAGCTCGGCATCGTCCTTACCGGCACCTATCATTCGCAACCGGGCGGCGACACCGCCGCGCTGTTCAACTATCAGCCCACGCTGACCGAGCCCTACTTTGTCACCACGGCGAACGCCCCCCGTCCCGCGGGCGCAGCGCGGACGCGCCTTTCCGGCGGCATGAAGATGGACTACAAGCTGAGCGACCGCACCACCCTTTCCTTCAACTCGGCCTTCAACTGGTTTCACGAAAGCAATGACACACGGACAAACCAGCTCACCACCACCGCGTCGATCGCCAACTTCGCCCCAGGCTTCACGAGCTTTTTCCAGGAAGTGCTGGCCAATGCCAATTCCTCAGCCCAGGTGACTCTTTCGACCGACGACAAGTCGGGACGAACCTATCTCTTTGCCCCAACGATCCGTCACCGCTTCGAAGGCTGGGAACTCGATTATGGCGCCAGCCTGTCGAATTCGCGCACTTACTACGAATACCGGCCGGGTGGTGGACGATACTTCGATTCCCGTCCGAAGGGTCTGATCACCTACCGCCTCAACAACATCGGATGGACCCTTGATCGCCGCCAGAACGCCAAATGGCCCGTCATAACCCAGACCGCCGGACCCGATCTCTACAATCTGGACAGTTACGGCACGCTTTTGCTCACACAGCTCGATCGGATCGGCGAGGACGAGATCCGCACCCTGAGACTCAATGTGCGGAAGCCGATCGACCGGCTCCCGCTCCCCATCGAACTCCGCACCGGCGTCAATCTTCGCCGGCAGGAGCGCCACACCGAGAACAATTCGCGGCGTTATAGCTTCGTCGGCGCCGATGGCATCCAGAACACCGCTGACGACCGGCTGGGACAGTTTCTCGACACCACTCCGAAGTGGACGGACTCGGACGAAGGCTACCGCCATCCAGCCTGGGCCAGCCCGTTCGCCATCGCCCGACATCAGGCCGACAACCCGGGGTTGTGGCGGGAGGATCTCGCCTTTGCTCTGACGTCCAACCGGTCGAATGATCGCCGGATCATCGAGACTGTGACCGCTGCCTACGCCATGGCGGAGACACGCATCGGCGATCTCTCGCTCTTGGGCGGAGTGCGCATGGAACAGACCAAGACCGAAGCGGAAGGCCCTTTGCAGGTCAACGGCGTCTTCACCGGCCGGGAACACCGGGAAGGCGACTATCGCAACTATTTCCCCGGACTGCATCTGCGTTACGAGCCCCGGCGCAATTTCCTCGCCCGGCTCAGTTATTCAACCGGCATCGGCCGGCCCTCCTTCGATGCGCTGATTCCCCTCGACACCGTGAATGAGACCACCCGCGTTGTCACTTTGCGCAATCCGGGACTGAAGCCGCAGTATTCGGACAACTACGACGCCACCGTCGAGTATTACTTCGAGCCTGTCGGCGTCGTATCCGCCAGCATCTTCCTCAAGGACGTAAAAGACTTCCAGTTCACCGACGCCAGCCAGTTGGTTCCAGCCGGCCCGAACAACGGTTTCGACGGCCTCTACGAGGGGTTCAACATCAGCACCACGCGGAATGGAGGCAGCGCCCGCTACAGCGGTTTCGAGCTGGCCTACCAGCAGCAGTTCACCTTCCTGCCGGGCTTCTGGCGCGGCTTTGGCGCCTACGCCAATTACACTTACCTGAAAACCGAGGGCAACTATGGGAGCGCAACCACGACGACGCAGGTGGCTGGCTTCGTGCCCCGCACGGGCAATTTGGCGGTCACCTATCTCGGTCACGGCCTCAACGTCCGCGTCAACGCTGTCTGGCGCGGCACCTTCCTGGCCGGATTCTCCGCCAACCCCGCCCTATTGCTCTACCAAGAGCCCAAGCTGCAGATCAACCTGAAGGCCCGATACGCCCTCTCGCCGAAACTGAGCTTGTTCTGCGACGTTGAGAACCTCAACAAGTCGCCGATTACCGAGACTTACTTCGCCACCAAGGACCGCCCCGCCCAGACCCGCATCGTCGTGGCCAAGATCATCGTTGGCGTTCAGGGGCGCTTCTGAGCACGCTCCACCGCTTCCACGATCTGCTGACTCGGGAGCCGGAGCATCCGCACATCCGCAATTCTCTTTTGCTCGATTGCAACAGGCCGAAACCCGGTCCGGGCTATTCTGATAATCTGGCGCTACTCCGTCGCTTCACTCGGCCAGACAGCCACCACGAGGATGTCACCTATTAGGTGACATCTCCTCTGGGAAACGGAGTGGATTCGACCGAGAACTTGACGGAGCGGTGCTGGGCTGCGGTTTGGAAATGGTGGAAGCAGCGAGACGCAGCGATGTCAGTGGCCGACCATCTTCTGTCCAAATCGCCGCCCGCTTTCGGAAGAGCACTGGTTACGCTACAGACAATGATCTCGATGCGACCGTGGAGCGGCAGCTGCGTAACTTGCTGCCTACTGTCGATCGTCGAAGGATGACTGGCTCATATTCTGCGTATCACCGCAGCTTCGGGAGGTTGACCGGTGCTTGGGAGCGATTCGAAAGGTAGAAGCGGGGGCCGGGGTATGGCGCAGTGCCGTCAAGGCCTTTTCGAAAACACGCGCCGATTAGGCAGCCGAATGATCGGACGAATTATGCAAAAAACGGGGGCCGGCGTTAACCGCTTTTCCCGCCGGATGCGTCTTTGGCTTGTAATCCATTGTTATCCATTGCCACTTGACGTGCTCCGTTCGAACCTTGCCCCTGTCGTGACCCCACCGGATCCAGACCGAGCCCGCTGGTTTGCCAGCGAAGTGCAGCCTTACGAGGAAGCACTGCGCGCCTACTTGCAGGCGCGGTTCACCAACCTCAGTGATCTGGACGACATCCTGCAGGAAACCTACGCCCGGATGCTCCGCGTTTATGAGGCGGGGGCGATTCGCTCGACCAAGTCCCTGCTCTTTACCACTGCTCGCAATGCCGCGCTCGATGCCTTCCGCCGCCGCCGTGTCCGTCCCGCTGTGCCGCTGACGCCGGAGCACGCGGCCCGCGTGCTCGCTGACACCCCCGATGCCGCTGAGAGCGTGAGCCACCGGCAGGAACTCGAGATACTCGCCGAGGCGATGGCCGCTCTACCGCCGCAATGCCGCGAGGTCATGCTCCGCCGCTACCGAGACGGCGCGTCCTGCCGCACATCGCCCAGAAAGGCCCCTGACATGAACCTGCCCCCCGCCCAATCGCCCGAGCTCCACCGCTACCGCATGTCCCGTCGCGCGTTTCTCCGCGGCGTCGGCGTGACCATGGCGCTGCCGTGGCTCGAATCCATCCCGGTGTGGGACGACACCATCGCGACCACCGGCCACGCCGGCGCCGGCGCGGCCACCGGGGCCGCGGGCGCGATCCCGAAGCGCTTCGCCGTGTTCTTCATGGGCAACGGCATCAACGGCAACCATTGGTGGGCCCGGGGCAGCGGCGACGCCATGCGCCTCGGCAAGACCCACGAGCCGCTCGGCCCATCAAGAAGAAGATCAACGTCCTCAACGGCCTCTTCAACCAACCCGCCGTCGGCATGGGCATCCACCCGGGCCAGACCGGCAATCTCCTCTCCAGCGTCCCCATCCAGCGCGGCGCTATCATCCAGGGTGGCATCACCATGGACCAGATGCTCGCGAACCACGTCGGTCAGGACACCGCCCAGCCCAGCATCGTCCTCGCCTGCGAGCAGCCCATGACCGGCTACCACGAGACCAACTTCTCGATGGCCTACAGCTCGCACATCTCGTGGCAGAGCGCCGACTCGCCCGTCCCCAACGAGGTCTATCCCTCCCTCGCCTTCGACAGCCTCTTCGAGAACCGCGGCGCCCTCCGCAACCAGAGCATCCTCGACCGCGTGAAGGACCGCGCCGACAGCCTCAGCCGCCGCGTCAGCGCCAGCGACCGCGGCAAGCTCGACGAATACCTCACCAGCGTCCGCGAGGTCGAGAAACGCATCGAGCGCATGCGAGCCGACAAGGACCGCGCCGACACGAAGGCCCACGACAAGGGCCGCCCCGTCTTCAGCATGGATCGCCCCGAGAACGGCCTGCCCGAGGACCTCCGCGACCACACGCGCCTGATGTGCGACATCATCGCCCTCGCCTTCCAGACCGACAAGACCCGCATCGCCTCGCTCCTTCTGGCCCGCGACCTGTCGTCGCTCTACTACCCGTTCCTCGACGTCCGGCGGGGCCACCACTCCGCCTCGCACGACGACCTCTCCGACGGCTACGAGCGCATCTCGCGCTTTCATCTGGGCCAGATGGCCTACCTTGCGCAGAAGCTCGACTCCATGCCCGAGGGCGAGGGCACCGTGCTCGACCACTTTTGCGTCATGTTCCTCTCCAACATGTGGTCCGGCTGGAAGCACGACAACATGAAGGTCCCCGTCGTCCTCGCCGGCGGTCTCGGCGGTGCGCTCGAAACCGGCCGCTCCCTCGACTACCTCTACGCCGGCGACGAGAACCGCAAGCTCTGCAGCCTCTACCTCGGCATCATGGACCGCATGGGCGTGCAGCTCGACCATTTCGGCGACGCCTACACCCGCCTCGCCGGGTTCTGAACGCCGGGGCGCTGCGCAGCGGACCGCTGGAGCCGGGCCGCTCGGCCCCGTGACCCGGCTCACACCTGCCGTCCCAGTGCGGCGAGGCGCGTGCGCAGCTCCGGGAGGAAACGAAAACTCGCGCGCACCGGCTCGGCGAGCCCGTCGAGATGCAGCAGCGTGGTTTCGTAGCTCCGGCGATCGGCGCCGCGGTAACGCGCGAGGTTGATGATGGTGGCGCGATGCACCCGGACGAAACGGCTCGGCGGCAGCGCGTCCTCCCACGATTTCATCGTGCGCCGCACCAGGAGCCGCGAGCCGTCGCCGAGATGCGCCTCCGAATAGTTCTCGTTCGCCGCGATCGCCGCGATCTCGGTGAGCGCGACGAAGCGCGACGTGCCGTTGCCCATCCTGAGATAAACAGAATCATCCGGCGCCAGCGCGGGAGCGGGCGCGCCCGGGGACGATGGCTCGGCCGCCGGCGCGGCCGCGCGGGCGATGGCCGCGGCCAGCCGCGCCGGGCGGACCGGCTTGATCAGGTAGTCGAGCGCGTTCACCTCGAAAGCCCGGACGGCATGCCGGTCGGACGCCGTGACGAAGACGATCCGCGCCTCGGGCCGGACGAGCGGCACGAGATCGAATCCCGTGCCTCCGCGGAGCTGCACATCCAGGAACACCACGTCGTAGTCGCCGCGCCCGAGCCGCTCCGCCGCGCACTTCATCGTGTCGGCTTCGCCGGCCAGCGCGATCTCCGGGTGGGCGCGCAGCAACCCGCGGAGCGCGGCCCGCGCCGGAGCTTCGTCGTCGATGATCAGGGCTCGCATCGGTTCTGGGGAGGAAGTTTCAGCCCGATTCAGACGAGGGCGCCGGCGCGGGCCGATCCGCCCGGCAACTGGCGCGCGGCGGCCGTGATGATCACCCGCACCGTCACCCAGCCGCCGCGCTCCTCCGTCGTGAACGCGTGGGCGCCGGGATAATAGCGCCGCAGCCGCTGGCGCAGATTCTCCAGGCCGATGCCGGTCGAGTCGGGGCGCGCCACCTCCGGCGGCACCCAGGAGCCCGTGTTGGCAATCTCGATGAGCAGGCCGCGCTCCGTGTTCTGCGCGCGGATTCCCAGCCGCAGCACGTCCGGGGAGGTGCGGCTCCCGTATTTGATCGCGTTCTCCACGAGCGGCAGCAGCAGAAACGGCGGCAGCTGCACCGGCTCCACCTCCGGCGCGACGGAAAACTCGACCTGCAGCTTCTCGCCCCACCGCACCTTCTCCACATCGAGGTAGCCGCGCAGCGTCTCGATCTCGGCGCCCAGCGTCGGCAGATCGTCCTCCGCGCCGGTGAGCGTGGCCCGGCAGAACTCCGACAGCCGCAGCACCATCTCGCCCGCATCCCGCGCGTTCTCGAAGAGCAGCCCGTAGATCGAATTCAGCGAGTTGTGGAGAAAGTGGGGGTTGAGCTGGTAGCGGAGCACCTCGAGCCGCGCCTTTTCCCCGGACAACTGCGCCGCCACCTTCTCGTCGAACTCGATCTGGCGCAGATGCGCCAGCTCGGCGTTGCTCGCCGCGAGCCGGGCCTCCGCCTCGTCGCGCCGCGTGACCAGCGTGCCGAGACCGAGGCCGACACCCGCCGCCGCCACCACGAAGAGGAGGAACACATAGGAATACGCGGCGGTCGTGCCGGCGAGTCGCATTCCGAGGAGTCCGACCATCATCGTCGAGAGCGTGGCCAGCGTGGCGCCCGGCAGACCGTGATAGACACAGATCCACACCAGCGGCAGAAAGCACAGGTAGAAGGCCCGGTGCTCCCGCAGCACCGGCACCAGGAACACCAGCAGCAGCGTGCCGAGCAGCGCCGCGCCCCGCAAGAACGCGAGCCCGATCTCGGCGGCGCCCCGGAGTTTCGCGGCAGCCGGACGCGACTCGTCCAGCCACGGACCAAGGAACACCATCGCCACCGGCACCACCGTGAGCAGTCCGCTGGCGTCGCCGATCCACCAGTCGCGGATCGAAAGCAGGAACTCGGACAGGATCGGGGGCTGGTGCGGCGAGCGGATGGCCGAGCTGACGGCCGTGCCGATGAATGCCGCCACGAGCGGGGCTCCGATGATCGTGGCGCAGAACACCACGGTGTCGCGCGCGCCGCCGGGCAGCAGCCGGGGTCCGAGATGCCGTCTCACCAGCCGGGCAGCCGTCGCGTAGGTGACCGTCAGCAGCCCGGGAAAGAAGATCGCCGTCCAAAGCGCGCCCGACGATGCGCTGGTCCACGCGGTGGCGAAGTTGGTCAGGAACACGACCGGCGCATACCGCGGCCCGAGCAACACCAGCAGCGCGAGCGCCAGCCCGCACGGCGGATACCAGATCGAGGTGGAAATCCCCGGCTGCACCTCGAACCACCGCGCCGAGAAATGCGTCAGTGTGTGCGCCAGCACGTAACCCGCGCATAGCTTCTGAGGCTTCGTCAGATTCATCGCGCTCATGCGGGGGAGGCTGCGGCCGGCGTCACGGGGTGAAATAGTAGATGAAGGAGTCGTCGCTGCCGCCGACCACCGCGCTGCCGTCGGCGGCGATCGCGACCGGCCAGCTCATGTTGCCGGTCGCGCAGGACCAGCGCCGGGACCGGGAGACCGGGTCGAAAAGATAAAACGCCCCGGGGTGACCATCGGGATGCCCGTCGGCGACGACCATCATCCCGTGCGCCGCGTTGAGAACGACGCTGTTCGGATTGTGCAGCGTGGGGAACGGCTCGGCCGGGCCCTTGGCTCCGTTCGCCAGCGGGACGTAATACGCCGTTCCGGCCTCCCCGTGGTTCACGATGCCGGCGAATGCGCTGCCGTCGCCCGCCACCGCGACGCCGTAAACCGCGCCCCGCACAGTGGTGTCGTAGCTGTGAGCCGGAGCCTGCGTGGCGAGAAATTTTTCCACGTCGAAAAAATAAAACAATCCGCCCGCTCCGCCGGCGGCGAAACTCTTCCCGTCCGGCGCGAGATCGAGCATGTGGCAGAAATCGGCCTTCGTTCCGCCCGGCACCCGCCATCGCGCCATCGGCGTGAAGTAGCCGCTGCAGGCGACATTGGCCATCACGCCGACTTCGCCGCCGTAGTCGGAGTAAACGACGGTGTTGCCGTCCGCCGAGATCGCCGCGCTCACGAACGCATGGCCGGAAGCCGACCGGAACTCGCCGGATTTTTCATACGCGCTCCGCGCGGCGACGTTGCGAAACAGCAGCAGCGTCTCCGCCGCCGCGATGAGACTCGTGCCGTCGGCCGAGAGCGCCACCTGGTTCACGCGCTGTTGCGTCGGATATGAGAGCAGAAGGCGGCCCTGGTTGCCGGCGTCATACGCGCGCGCGAAGCCTTGCGGCGCGCTCTGCGACATGAATCCGCCGGCTGCCGCCCGGGCGCCGTCCGCGGAAAGCGCCACCCAATACACCCCCTGCCAGCCTTGGAACTCGTCCTTCCACTGCAACTGGCCGCCGGCGTCGTAGCAATAGACGCCGAACCGGCCGTCATCCGGCGTGGGACCGGTCTGCTGCCCGGGCGGCGCCGCCGGTGCGCGTCGCGACTCAGCCGAGCCGTAATCATGATAAAACGTGCCGCCGACCACGCGCCCGCCGTCGGCGGAAACCGCGACGGAATTGATGTAGTATTTGCCGCCAGCGGGGGAGATTTTCCACTTCGGCGTTTTGTCGGAGAACCGGGGCGCAGGGCTGGGTGCAGACGGATTATTCATGGCAGGGAAAGGCCTTCATATGTGCCCGCTGAACAGGCCGATGCGGCGCGGTCCCGCCGGAGGCGGCGACGCGGCGTCCTCCGCCCGGCTGACTGCCGCAGGCGGGAAACGATGGAAGCATGGGCCGGATGCCACCAAGGGAAGGACGACATTAACTCAGAGGAGCGGGGTTGTCGTCGAGCTTTAGACAGAGACCGCCACGGCAAGCGAGCATGGAATGCCGCGCCGGACGCCGTCGTTTGTCACAAAGCTTCCGTCGCTCGTCACCCTGGGATTGCCCGTGCCCGCCAGACGGCGGTTGAATATCGGTCCACGAGTGTTTCTGGAGTTCTCTCCGGCTAGGGCCGGATGCCCCTGTCAGCAACCATCGCCTGAACCATCCCACAAAATGCACACGACCAAATCACACCCCCGCCCGGCCGGTCGCCCCGGCCTGAGTTTGTCCGCCAAGACCCGCGCAGTCCCGGCCATGCTCGCCCCGGCCGCCCTCTCGTTCCCGCCGACCTTGTTCGCGCAGATGCGAACACGTTCCACGATACCCTCCATCTGATTCGCCAAGGTCAGCCATGAATCTTCCAATCCGAAAAATGAAGCATCCATCCATGAAAAATCCACGAACATCCCTATATGCGCTGATGGTAAGTTCGCTGCTCGCGGTCGGGGCGAATGCGCAGCCCAATCTGCTGACAGCGGGTGATTTTGAAGGCATCACTTCCTTGACCACGTATTCGCCGGCTGCTCCCGGCGTATGGGGGACGGAAAGCTCGGTCCTGAGTGGCGCCGCCAATGGCGTCACCCCTTTCGGCAGCCAGATGCTGCAACTGAATCATGCCGGCGGCGGCAATGCATCGCAAACCAACCAGATCGTCCAAGGTCCTTTCCCGGCCGGTTCAGTGGTCACATTCACGGCCAAGATCAACACCTGGCTGACCGGTCAGAATGTGCGTCTGGATATCCAGACCAATGCCGGTCTGGCACTCAACGGAACCCGGTATTCCTCCCCCACGGTGGCCCTCGACACCGATACGTTCAGCTGGCAGACAGTCACTGCGACAACCACCCTTACCAGCGACACTAATTACATCTCTGCTGAAATCCTTCTGTTTCAAAACTCCAACGGCGCCCTTTTTGGCCAGCCGCGGGCTTATTTGGACGATGCGGTGCTGACCGTTGTCCCGCCGCTTCCGACCCAGACGCTCACCATCCTTGGCGGCTCCGGCAACCCCGGCGAGATCGCGGCCAATGTGGAATACTACAATCCCGCCACGGGCAACTGGCAGCCGGCTTACCTGGCGGATTACGCGCCGTATGGCCACCCGGTCACCCATCCGTGGGGCAATGTCTCCGGCACGACCCGCTGGATCAACTACAAGGCCGATGGCGCTTCCGATCCTGGCGCCGGCCCGACCACCGCCAACACCCTGTGGTATCTCTATCGCGTGCGCTTCACCGTTCCCGCGGACGCCTTGGAGCCCAAGATGACGTTCTCGATCAAGGCCGACAACTTCGCGCAGGTTGACATCAACGGGGTCAGCGCCGGCGCGTTGATCGAAGGCCAGGCCAATGGCATCAATGCCGACGCAGTGTTCTCCCAGAACGTCAATGTCGGCGAAAACACCATCACCATCGATGTCGGCGACTACGGCGGCCTCAACGGCTTCAACTTCCGGATCGATCTCTCGGTGCGGTCCGCCGAGCCGCTGGAAATCGTCCCGATCGACACCGACACCACGCCGCCGGTGATCGCGGTGCCGGCTGACATCACCGCCGAGGCCACCAGCGCGGCCGGCGCCGCGGTGACCTTCTCCGCCAGCGCGACCGACGATACCGACGGGGCCGTCCCGGTCGTGGCGGATCCCGCCTCCGGCAGCACCTTCTCACTCGGCAGCACGGTCGTGGACCTCGGCGCCACCGACGCCGCCGGCAACAGGGCCTTCGCCACGTTCAATGTCACCGTGCAAGACACCACCGCGCCCGCGCTCACCGTGCCCGCCGATGCCACCGCCGAGGCGACCGGTCCCGACGGCGCCACCGTCACCTACCCCGACGCCACCGCGACCGATGCCGTTGGCGTCGCCTCCCTCACCTACAGCGCAGCCAGCGGCAGCACCTTCGCCCTCGGGACGACTCCCGTCACCGTCAGCGCCAAGGACGCCGCGGCCAACACGAGCAACGGTTCGTTCAACGTCACCGTCCAGGACACTACCCCGCCAGCGCTCACCCTGCCGGCCGATATCACCGCGGAAGCGACCGGCCCGGGCGGCGCTGCCGTCACCTATCCGGCTGCCACCGCGAGCGACGCCGTCGGCGTCACCTCGCTCTCTTACAGCGCCGCCAGCGGCAGCACCTTTGTCATTGGCACCACCGCTGTCGCCGTCAGCGCCAGTGACGCCGCTGGCAACACGAGCAACGGTTCGTTCGGTGTCATCGTCCAAGACACCACGGCACCCGCGCTCACCGTCCCGGCCGATGTCACGGCCGAGGCGACCGGCCCCGACGGCGCCGCCGTCACCTACCCGGCCGCCACCGCGACCGACATTGTCGGCGTCGCCTCCCTCACCTACAGCACAGCCAGCGGCAGCACCTTCGCTCTCGGCAGCACCTCCGTCGCCGTCAACGCCAGTGACGCCGCGGGCAACACGAGCAGCGGCTCGTTCGCGGTCGCCGTCCGGGATACGACCGCGCCGGTCATCAGCAGCCTCACGGCGTCGCCCGCCGTGCTCTGGCCGCCCAATCACAAGCTGGTTCCGGTTACGCTGACCGCCGTCACCAGCGATCTGGTCGGGGTGGTTGCGACCCGCATCGTCTCGGTGACCAGCATGGAGCTGCCAAAACCCCGCAAGTCCGGCAAAGACGATGATGATGACGATGACGACAACGACCGCCAACTGGCCAGGAACAATCCTGATTGGGAGATCACCGGCAATCTCACCCTCAAGCTCAGGGCCGAGCGCTCCGGCAACGGTGGAGGCCGGGTTTACACCATCACCGTCGAAAGCCGCGACGCCGCCGGCAATCTCAGCGCGAAAACGGTCACCGTCACCGTCCCGAAGAGCCAAGGTGGTGGTGGCGACGACGACCGCGGCGAGAAAGACAAAGGCAAGGGCAAGGGCCGCAACGACGACGATGACGATGAAATGAAGAAGAAGAAGGGCAAAGGGAAGTAACACCCCATAGCGATTCCCGACCAGAGGCCTCAGAGCCCGCCCTTGCGGCGGGCTCTTTTGTTGTCCGTGCGCAACCATTTCCGCCTCCCGAGGGTGGAAGGAGCGGATTGCCACGTCCCGGTCACCGCCAGAACCCCTGTTAACCGTGCCACGCGCTGCAGTCAGGTTGCAGAGTGGACGCCTGCATCCGACACCACCCGCACGAGCACCCGCCTTGCCGGGTTCTGAACGCCCCGGCACCCCGCTGGGGCATCTCCGCCATTGACGGGCCTTTCCGGCCCGGGTTTCCTCGCCCCTCATGGGCGCAAAGGTCTCGGGCAAACCTCCTCTCAAATACCAGCGCATCGTGCTGAAGCTCAGCGGCGAGGTGCTGCGCGGCGCCAAGAACGGCGACCCCATCGACGCCCCCACCCTCGAGCACATCTGCGAGCAGATCCGCGAGATCCACGCCCTCGGCGTCCAGATCTGCATCGTCATCGGCGGCGGCGGGATACTTGCCCAGAGGCCGGCCGATCCGGCGGCCCACCTGCTCCAGATCGCTCTGCGGGGTCCGGCGCAACCACGCGTCGAGCTTGATCAACTCCTCCGTCAAACGCTCGCTCTGGCGGGCGAGCATCGAGCGTTCCTTTTCCGCCCGGGCTGCGCTGCGGCACAGCACATACCGTTCGCCGGGCTCGCCTCCGGGCTGCTCGACCAGGCGCACCGCCAGACCGTCCTGCACCGTTTTCCAGTCGGATTGCTCCAACAGGGTTTGCTCGTGGGCGCGCAGCCAGCTCTTCGGCGTGCCCACCAGATAACGCGCCTTGCGCTCGCGCAAAAAAGCGCTGTTCGCCTCCGAGACCATGCCCCGGTCCATCACCCAGACCCGCTCGGCCTGGCCGTATTTTGCCTCCATCCCGCGCACGATCTGTTCGACCGTGCCCACGTCGGCGCGATGGCCCGCGAACACCTCAAAACTCAGGGGCAAGCCCGCGGGCGTGCAGACCAGCCCGATGCAAACCTGTTTGTTGCCCGGCCGCTGGTCGCGGGAGTAGCCCCGCTGGGCCTGGGGGTTGCGCTCGGCCTCGCCCTCAAAATAGGTGCTCGTCACGTCGTAGAGCAGGAACTCGAAGCGCACGCCAAACCAGCTCTGGTAGCGTGCGAGCAGGTGTCGGGTGAGCGCTTCCTTGTGCGCGTGGAGCGCATCGAGCCCACGGTAAAGCCGATCGTCGTTAATCTGTGCCCAGTTGACGCCGAGCAGCTCGTCCAGCGCGGTGCGTTGAAACCAGCGTTCCGCCACGCCAAGTTCGCTCAGCTGTCCGCAGAAGCGTGCCACCGTCAAAAGACACGCCACTGTTTCCCATGGCACCTCTTCGCGCCCGCCGGCGAGCAACTCGTGCAAGAGCGTGTGCAGCCCGAGCCGCCGCCAGAGGGCCAGCGCCAGATAGATCTCGCCAAACTCGCGCACCCGTTCGACGCGCGTGCCCCGCACATCGACCTCGCGCCAGCACGGCGCCACCGCGGCAGGCCCCACGCCGGGCAGCCCCATCTGCGTGGCCACCGTTCGGCCTTCGAGCAGCGCGTCGACATCCTCCCAGCCGCGCTGCACCGCGCCGTCCAGCCCTGGCAACTTGCCGAGCGTCGCTATCGTGTGTTGCCGCGGCCCGCGCGCCGTGCGGACCGACTCGACCAACGTCCAGCAGTCGTAAGTCTCGCCATCAATCCTTCGGCGGTTGCGTCGCAATTACACGCCCCGGATTATGCCCTCGCCGCGATCGCAAAACAACGGGCTGTTCTCCACTACACGCTCGGCTACGCATCACTTCAGAGCGGAGCCACATCTCAAAACCCGTGAAAAAGCCTTTCTTTTTGGCCGAACTGCGGAAGACGGGTTAGGTCTCGAAAACAAAAAGAACCTCCGGATCGGAGGTTCAAAAGTGGCGGGATGGACGGGACTCGAACCCGCGGCCTTCTGCGTGACAGGCAGACGCTCTAACCAGCTGAGCTACCACCCCGGAAACCGGGAAAGAGGCCGCACCGTAGATTCCGACCTACCTGAGTCAAGCTGTTGTTTGCAGTTTCAGCCGCGAGCGACGCGGGCGAAGAATTTCAGCGCATTCCGCCGGTCCTGCGCTATTTGCGCACGCAGCTCCTCGACGCCGGCAAAGCGTTTTTCCTCCCGCAGGAAGCGCAACCAATGCACCGTGACGGCGTCGCCCGGCCCCAGCGCCGTCTCATCCAACACATGCACCTCGAGGAGCGGCCGGACGGCCTGCTCGACCGTCGGCCGGACTCCGTAATTCGCCACGCCGAGTCCGCTGTTTCCGGCGGAGTCCACGACCGACACGGCATAAACCCCGTATCGCGGCTTCAGCTCCGGCTCCCAAGCGAGGTTGAGCGTCGGGAATCCGATTTCGCGTCCCAAACGCCGGCCGGGCTGCACGGCGCCCTCCGCGAAATAGGAATAACCGAGCAGCGTGTTGGCCTCGGCGATTTCGCCCGCGGCCAGCAGCTCCCGGATGCGCGAGCTGCTGATGGGCGCGCCGTTGTGGTTGAGCCGCTGCGCGCTGAAGACTTCAAGTCCGGTCTTGCGCGCCTCCGCCACCAGCAAGGCCACGTCGCCGGCCCGGTCGCGGCCGAACCGCCAGTTCGCGCCGACATAGACCGCGGCCAGATGCGGCAGATATTTCTTCAGCCACGGCACGAACTCCCCCGCCGCGGTTTGCGCGTAGTCCGGCGTGAATTCCTGCTCGACAATGAAATCCAGCCCGAGCTTCGCGAGCACGCGGCGCTTCATCGCGCGGTCCTGCATGAGCGCCACCGGCTGCTCCGGCCGCAGCACCCGGCTCGGGTGCGGCCAGAAGGTCAGCACGCCCGCCAGCCCGTCGCTGCGCCGCGCGGAATGCACGGCGGACTCGATGACGGACTGGTGACCGAGATGCACGCCGTCGAACATGCCGATGGCCAGATGAACGGGACGCGGCGGCAATTCCGCTTTGGCGAGATCGTTGAAATGGGCCGGCTGCTTCATTGGGGGCATTACAGATGGCGCGAGCAAGCTCGCTGCCTACAGAGCTTTCATCCCAAGGCCACGCTCGGCGCGGCCTCGTGGACCGGCAGGAGCTTCTTCTCGATCTCCGGCAATGGAAGCGACTCGATGGCGTCGAGCGTCGTGCATTGCGCGATATTGAACTTCCCGCTGCCCGTGCGGCGCAGGGCCGAGAGGTGCGCGCCGCAGCCGAGCTTCTGCCCGAGGTCGTGCGCGATGGTGCGCACATAAGTGCCCTTGGTGCAGGCCAGACGGAACGCGAGCTTCGGCGAGGCGAACGTCAGCAGCTCGAACGCCGCCACGCGGATGAACCGCGGCTCGCGCTCGACCTCCTCGCCCTTGCGGGCGAGCTTGTAGAGCGCCACGCCGTCGATCTTCACCGCGCTGAACATCGGCGGCGTCTGGTATTGGTCGCCGAGGAAGCCTTTCATCGCCTCGCGCACCTGCGCCTCGGTCAGTGCCGGCACGGGCATCGTCGTCAGGACCTCGCCCTCGGCGTCCTGCGAGTTGGTGGTGACGCCGAGCGTGACTTCGCCCTCGTAGACCTTGTCGAGGCTGATGAGGTATTGCGAGATGCGCGTGGCCTTGCCGACGAGCATGATGAGCAGGCCGGTGGCCATCGGGTCGAGTGTGCCGGCGTGGCCGATCTTCTTCATCTTCAGCTTGCGGCGCAGGCGGTAGACGACGTCGTGCGAGGTGATGCCGTAAGGTTTGTCCACCAGCAGGACGCCCTCCATTTCCTTGGCGGGCTTGAGGCTCATGAAAGTTCCTCGGCCACCTCGGCGAGCCGCTTCTGCAGCACGGCGAGGAGCTTGGGATAGAAACCCGACAGCGTGTCGGGGAAATTCAATCCGGCGGCGCTGGCATGGCCGCCGCCGCCGAAGACGCCCGCGACCATGTCCATGCGGTAGGAGGCGTGCTTGGCGCGGAGGCTGCACTTGATGGCGCCGGGGCGCTCCTCGATCAAGGCGCCGATTTCCACGCCCTCGATGGAGCGGGCATAGTCCACCATCCCCTCGGTGTCCTCCACCGAGGCGCCCAGCTCCTCGAAGATGCCGTCGGGCAGGATGCCGATGCAGACCTTGCCGTCGCACTCGAACTGGAGCGCATCGAGGTAGTATTTGAGCAGCTTGATGCGGCCGCGGGTTTCGTTTTCGTAGAGCTGGCGCCCGGCCTCGGAGGGATCGGCGCCCCTGGCCATCAGGTCGCCCGCGAGCCGGAAGACGCGCTGCGTGGTCGAGGCGAACTGGAACTGCCCGGTATCCGTCATGATGCCGGTGTAGAGCGCCTGGGCTGTCGTGGAATCGATGGGCAGGCCGGCGTCGAAGAACAACCCCGCGAGCAGCTCGGCGGTGGCGGCGGAGCCGGAGTCCACGAAGTTATGCTTCGCGTAGCCGGAATTCGAGAGGTGATGGTCGAAGCACCCGAGCGGCGACGGGTAGATCTTGCGCATCTTGTCGCCCGCCCGGTCGTGATCGGCGCAGTCGGTGAAGATGGCCTCGCGCCCCGTGTGGTCGGCCTCGTCGCGCAGCAGGAAGGGCGTGTCGCCGACGAGGAACTTCACGCGGCGCGGCACCTTGTCGGAATTGATGCAGACCGCGTCGATGTCCTTCGCGCGCAGCACGCGGCAGAGCGCGACCTGCGAGCCGATGCAATCGCCGTCGGGCCGCTGGTGGCCGACCACGGAGATCTTCTTGCCGGGCAACTCGGCCAGCAGCTTGCCGAACGCCGCGGCGTAGTGCGGGTAGTGGCTCACTCTCCGCCTTTCTTCGCCTCGCGGTCGAGCTCGTCCAGCAACTGCTCCACCCGCACCGCGCGCTCGCCGGCGGTGTCGGGGATGAAGGTCAGCAGCGGCACATGGCGCAGGACGACGTTCTTGGCGACCATGGACCGGATCTCGGGCAGCCGGGCCCGCAGCCAGCGGCCGGTCCGCTCGGCGTCGGCTCCGGGATCGATCACGGAAAAATAGATCTTCGCCTCGCGCAGATCGCCGGTGATGTCCGCCGCCTTGATGGTGAGCCCGACCGTCTCGCTCGAATACTTCGAGTGCAGGTAGGCGCTGATTTCGCGCTGGAGCAGCTCGTTGACGCGGAGGAGGCGGTTGCTCATCGGATTTCAGATTTACGATTTAGGATTTACGATTTGCCGCTGCCAGCCATCAAACGCGAGGCCATCCTGGTTTGAGGAATCGTAATTCGTAAATCGGAAATCGTAAATCAGAGCGAAGCTCTGACCTTCTGGATTTCGTAGCACTCGATCCTGTCACCCGGCTGGTAGCCGTCGAAGCCGTCGAGGCGGACGCCGCACTCCAGCCCGGCGCGCACCTCGTTGGCGTCGTCCTTGAACCGGCGCAGGGTGCCGATCTTGCCCTCGAACACGGCCTCCTTGCCGCGCCGCACGCGCGCGTCGACGCCGCGGTTGATCTTGCCCTCGGTGACGAGGCAGCCGGCCACGAAGCCCTTGGCGACGGGGAACACCTGCCGGACCTCGGCGCCGCCCAGCTTGATCTCCTTGAGATCGGGATCGAGCAGGTCGGCCATCATCTCGCGGACCTTGTCGCCCAGCTCGTAGATGATGTTGAAATGGCGGATGGTGACGCCGTGGTGCTTGGCGAGGGCGGGCACGCCGTTCTCCTGCTTGGTGTTGAAGCCGATGACCACGGCCTTCGACGCGCTCGCCATCAGCACGTCGTTCTTGGTGATGATGCCGACGTCGGCGGCCACGATGTCGAGCGAGACCTTGGTGCTCTTGATGCCGTCGAGGATGCTGCGGACGGCCTCGACCGAGCCGAAGACGTCCGACTTGAGGACGACGCGGAGGACCTTCTCCTGCGTGGCCGCGATGTTGGCGAAGAGCGCGTCGAGCGACGTGTCCTTGGGCGCGGCGGCCTCGGAGGAAGCCTCCTGCTTGAGGCGGGTCAGCTCCTCCTCGGCCAGATTCTCGGCCTCGCGCGCGTTCTTGGCGGTGGTGAACTTCGCGCCGGAGTCCGGCGCGCCGGACCAACCGATGACGCGGACCGGGGTGGCGGGAGCGGCCGCCTTCATGTTGTTGCCCTGGTCGTCGAACAGCGCGCGCACCTTGCACCAGTGCGGGCCGCACACGAGCGCGTCGCCGACGCGGAGCGTGCCGCGCTGGACGATCACCGTCGCGAGCGGACCGCGACCGACCTCGATCTCGGACTCGATGACAACGCCGCTGGCCTCGGCCTTCGGGTTGGCCTTCAGCTCCAGCACGTCGGCCTGGAGGAGGATGTAGTCGAGCAGCTCGGTGATGCCCTGCCCCTTGATGGCGGCCACGGGCACGGTGATGGTCTCGCCGCCCCAGTCCTCGGGGGCGATCTGGCGCTCCTGCATCTGGCCCTTCACGCAGTCGAGATTGGCGCCCTTCACGTCCATCTTGTTCACGGCGACCATGAGCGAGACCTTGGCGTGCTGCGCGTGCTGGAGGGCCTCGTCGGTCTGCGGCATGAAGCCGTCGTCCGCCGCCACGACGAGCACGGCGATGTCGGTGACCTCGGCGCCGCGGGCGCGCATCTTCGTGAAGGCGGCGTGGCCGGGGGTGTCGAGGAAGGTGATTTTGCGGCCGTTGTGCTCGATCTGGTAGGCGCCGATGTGCTGCGTGATGCCGCCCGCCTCGCCGGCGACGACGTTGGCCTTGCGGATGGCGTCGAGCAACGAGGTCTTGCCGTGGTCGACGTGACCGAGGATGCAGACGACGGGGGGACGCGGCGCGAGGTTCTTGAGATCCTCCTCGATCGCCTTTTCCTCCTTGGTCTTCTCCTCCTGCTTCGGATCTGCCGCGGCCGGCTGGGTGTCGCCGCGGTGCTTGATATCGAGCAGGAAGCCGTGCTTCTCCGCCAGCCTGGTGGCGACGGTCTCGTCGATCGCCTGGTTCATCGAAGCGAAGATGCTCATCTCCATCAGTTCGGAGATGAGCTTGAAGGGCTTGATGCCGAGGGCGCCGGCGAAGTCGCGCACGATGATCGGCGGCTTGGCGTGGATGACCTTCACTCCGCCCTCTTCCGAGACCGTGACCGAGGAGGGCACGGGCGCAGGCGCGGGCGGCGGCGCCTTGACGACCGGGGCGGCGGGACGTGGCGCGGCCGGCGGAGGCTGCGGCGGACGGACGGGCGAGGCGGCCGGCCGGCTCATCGCAGCCGGCGCGGCAGGGGCGGGCTTGGAGGCAGAAGCAGGCGCGGAACGCGGCGAAACCGCGGGGGGCGGCGGCGGGGCGGTTTTCGCCGTCGGAACGGGAGCCGGCGCGGCCACGGGCGCGGCGGCGGCGGCGCGGGCGGCGGCCACGGCCTTGAGCGCGTCCTCGCGCTCGCGCGCGACATCCTGCGCGGACTTCACGAAGACACCGGCGGGCAGCTTCACCTTGGAAGGTTCTTCAGCGGGGGCAGCCACGGCGACCGCTGGGGCGGCGGGCGCCCGGGCCGGGGCCCCGTATTTTTTCGCGATCTCGTCGTAGTAGATCTTGCTGACGGTGCTGGAGACCGACTTGGTGTCCGCCGAGACGAAACCCTGCTCCTTGAGCCAGGAGAGCATCTCCTTGGGCTCAATGTTGTATTGCTTGGCGATCTCGTGGATGCGGGCGCTCATCAGGTCGGGTCGGGCGTGAGGGGGTTCAGGCTCGGGCGGTGGCGATCTTGGCCAGGATGGCGGCGGCTTCCTCGGCGCTGAAACCCATGCCGGCCAGGTCGTCGGCATCGACGTCCTCGAAGGCGGCCACCGAGTTGATGCCGTTGGTGAAGAGCCGCTCGGCGATCGCCTTGTCGAAGCCGAACGCGATCAGCGCGTCGATGGCCTGGGCCTTCGGGTCGGTGGCGACGGGCTTCCACTCCTCGATGTCGAGCTTCCAGCCGACGAGGCGCGAGGTGAGGCGGGCGTTCTGGCCCTTGCGGCCGATGGCGACGGCGAGATCCTCGTTGGCCACGCGCACGAGCATGCGCTTGGTCTTCTCGTCGAGCACGGTCTCGCGCGGCACGGCGGGCTTGAGGGCCTCGACCAGCATCTCCTTCGGGTCGGCGTGGTAGGGAATGATGTCGATCTTCTCGCCGCCGAGCTCGCGCACGATGCTCTTCACGCGGGCGCCACGGGCGCCGACGCACGCGCCGACCGGGTCCACCTTGCCGTCGGTGCTGACCACGGCGATCTTGGTGCGGTAGCCGGGCTCGCGCGCGAACGCCTCGATGCGCACGGTGCCGTCGG
>Ga0187894_10000059_pt1 | contig 139463 bp, 116 predicted proteins | sample GBC1701081metaG_FD_136650 | JGI IMG/M metagenome (GOLD analysis project Ga0187894, IMG submission 136650) | White microbial mat communities from a lava cave in the Kipuka Kanohina Cave System on the Island of Hawaii, USA - GBC170108-1 metaG ... | reverse complement strand
TCAACCTGTTGGCCCACTGTTTGAGCGGGTGGTCCCTCATGCGCAGGGCGGCTTGAGCAGCCTGTATCCAGACGCGCCGCAGCTCACTGGGGCCCTGCTTGGTGATGTGGCCGCGGCGCCGGCTGGAGGATGGCCGCCTTCATGACATCTAGTTCTGCGTGCCTTTGATGGCCAGCTTGAGCAGGTCGTCCGGCGTGTAGCCCACCCCCGTGACATCGCGCAAGGTGATCCTGCCGGTCGGCAGCATGATGGCCCTGCCGGTCACCGACAGCTTGAGATCGGCGCCGCCATCGTCCTCATCGCAGTGCAGCCCGAACCGGCCGTTGCCCACGATCCCGTGGCAGATCAGCGACCGATCCAGGACACTGTCCTCGTCGGTGTCGACTTCCATCTCGGCATCGAAGTGATCATCGGCCTGGTCCTGAAACAACAGCAGCGTGCCGATCACGCGGAACTGGGACACGCCCGAAGGAGGCGCGTCGATCGGCCGCGCCGAGCCGCTGATGACGAGGCTGTAGCCGGTGCCGGTGCTGCCGCCGCTGGGATCGAGCACGGGAAGTCCAGTGGCTGCAAAGAGCGCGGACGCGCCGGTCAGGAGGAGGAGGAGGAGGGCGGCGCCCAGGCGGGCTGCGGGGTGATTCATGTTCATCGATGATGCCTCCATGGAGGGCGGCCCGGCTCAGCATGGAGGCCCGCAGCCGCGGGAATCACCGTCCATGATACGCGAAGGCGGCTTCTCAGCCGAGGAAAAATACAGAGGGCGGGCGCCGCGGGGGGGGGAGATGGGCGCCCGTCCTCCGGTTGTGTAGGAATTCTGTCAGAAGCAGGGATCCACGGATGTGTCGACCAAGGTGCCTCCCGAGACCGTGTTGTTCGCGCCGCAGTTCTTGACCTTCATGTCACGGAACGCGCCGATCACGACGGCGTTGTCGTGCGACTTCGGCGTCGGAAAGCCGAACCGCATGCTGTCGCCCGCCAGCTCCACGTCGTAGAGGAGGTTGCCCGCCCCGGCGTTGTTCCACAGGCTGTTGGCGTGAGCCTCGTCAATCACCAGGTACCCCCACTGATTGCCCGATGCGTAGTTCTGGCTCACGATCCAGCCGGTCGCCGTCGCGTTGGCCCCTTCGTATTCATCCGCGATCTCGAGCGCTCCGTAGGGCACTTTGCACAGAATCAGCCCCACGGCCGAATTCGTGAGCGTGTTGCCGAAGATGCGGCCCCCGGCGTCGGAGGCGAAGATGCCGAACACGGCGTTGGAAATCCGGTTGTCGTGGATGTTGGTGCCTGTGCCATTGATGTTCATGACGCCCTCGGCGTCCGGCACTGCGCCCGTGCGCCACAGGCCGCTCACGGCGATCGTGTTGCGGCTGATCTCGGTGCGATACGCGTGCTGCAGGATGACGCCGTACTGGAATCGCCGGATGAAATTGGCTTCGACGAGCGTGTCGGCGGCGTTCTGTATCAGGATCGCCGTGTTGCCGTCCCCTTCCCCATGCGGCCGCAGCTCGAGGCCCTTGATCGTGACGCCGGATGTCCCCGAGACGTGAAGCGCCGGATTGACCTCGATTGGAAAGGCCGCTCCCGGGGAAGAGGTGCTCACCAGCGTGGCCCCTCGCTGGCCCAGGATCGTGATCGGTATCGAGATCCAGACCGTCTCCGACTCGTAGTGGTAGCCGGGCGCCAGCAGTACCGTGCCGCCGGGCCCCGCCGCGGCGATGGCGCCCGCCAGGGCGTTGCTGGAGTTGCGCGGCACGGTGACGGTGGCTCCCAGACCCTGGACCGTGACGGCCGTCAGCGGCGCGGCCGCGACAACCGCGAGCACCATCGCGGCGATTCCCCCTCTGAACACGCGTGACCTCGACATTACCTGGCTCCTCGTGGAAGTGCGCTACCCGGCGGTCCGCCTCCGGGCGGTTCCTGCTGCGGGCAACGGCGTGAACGCGGCGGGCAGCTGCGGGACCCCGGCTCACGTCTGCCCGGCGCGGCTCGGGGTCCCGCATGGTCGGCTTTGCGGCCGACCATCACACCAGGTTCTTGCAAAGCGACTGCCAGCCAGCTCCGCAGGGAGGCGCCCTCAAGAGACTCCGGCTTCTGGAGTCCGATCTCCGGAAAACAGAGGAACCCGCCTTGTGGGCCAGCGCGCGTCAGGGCGGCGGTGTCACCCCCCTCGTCCCTTCGGGCCCGTGAACCCGTACTTCCTGAGCTTCTCGTACAAAGTCGACTCGGCGATCCCGAGGCGGCGCGCCGCCTCGCGCCGGTTGCCGCCGGAATCGCGCAGCGCGTTGCGCACCGCCTGCTGCTCGATCTCCTCCAGCGTGCGCTGCCCCTCGCGCGGCTGCGGATCGCCGCGCGCCGAATCGGCCAGCAGCTCCTCGACGATGGCGTGATCCACCACGCCGCCGGGCCGCCGGGCGACGGCGGCCAGGACCAGATTACGCAGCTCTCTCACGTTGCCCGGCCATGTGTGCTCGCGCAGCGGCGCGAATGCCGACTCGTCGAACTTCGTCTGACCGACATGCGGGATGCCGGTGATCTCGGAAGCGGTGCGCAGGAAGCCATGCACCAGATCGGGCAGATCTTCGAGCCGATCGGAGAGCGCCGGCATCCTGATCTGCCGCACGGCAAGGCGGAAGTAGAGATCGTCGCGGAACCTGCGTGCGGCCCGCTCGGCCCCCAGATCCCGGTTGGTGGCCGCCACCACCCTGAAGTCGGAGCGCCGCCCTCCCCCGCCGACGCGGGGAACGACTCCGTCCTCCAGCACTCGCAGCAGCTTGGGCTGGAGCTCGGAAGGCAGCTCGGCGATCTCGTCCAGGAAGATGGTGCCGCCGTCCGCCGCCGCGAACGCTCCCGCGCGCTCCGATGCCGCTCCCGTGAAGGCTCCCCGCGCGTGTCCGAACAGCTCCGATTCGATCAGGTCGCGCGGCACCGCGGCGCAGTTGAGCGGGATGAAGGGTCCGCCCGCCCTTGGCCCGGCGCTGTGGATCGCGCGCGCGGCGAGCTCCTTGCCGGTTCCCGTCTCGCCCAGCAGCAGCACCGGCAGCCGGTCCCAGGCCGCCTCCCGCAGCCTCTCGTATACGTGCATCATCGGAGGCGACAGGCCCACCATCTCCGCCATGACGAGCCGGCTCTGATCCGGCGCGGCCCGCACGCCGAGGCCTGACCCCTCATCGGAAGACAGGGTCAGGAGAGTGCGCCCCAGACGGACCCTGCCTCCGGCGGTCACGGCCGACTCCACGCGCTGATTGTCCAGCCATGTGCCGTTGCGGCTGCCCAGATCGCGCACGCGCACCCCCTCCGGCACCCGCTCGAGCGAGCAGTGGCGCCATGAGATCGTGTCATCGTGCAGAACAAAGTCACAGTCGGGCGCGCGGCCCACCAGCAACGCCGGTCTGTCGAACGGGATGGAGAGTCCCTGATCCCGGCCCGCCGTGACCAGGACGCGGGTCACGGGACCTCCGGCCGCCTCCGCATCCTGCTCCACGGGCACGGTGTGATGCGTCTCGGCGGCGCTGTCTCCCGGCTCGGGCCCCGGAGCGCCGAGCTGCCCGTCGTGTGCGAGAAGCTGGAGACGGTAGCCCCCCAGGATTACTTCATCCGTTTTGCGGAGTGGCGCGCTCGTCGCAGGCTTGCCGTTGAGCAGGAACGACTCCCCCTCAAGCGCGCGCAGCACCACGCTGCGGGGCGTGACATCGAAAACGGCGTGGTGATCGGCAACCTCCGGAAGGGACAGGACGATGTCGTTGTCGCGGGAGCGTCCCAGCCGGATGGATTCCCTGTCCAGCTCGAGCGCCAGGATCGGCAAAGCGCCCAGAGCGACGCTCAGCTTGACGGAGGGCAGGTCGGCGATGGCTCGGTCCTCGAATACGGATGGCTTATGAAGACTCTCCCATGAGATGCAGAGGCGTGTCAATGACGACGGCTGATGCTGACGCTGCGGTCAGTTGATCGCGGGGACTGCCGCCCCGGGGACGAGTGCGGCGCGCAGCCCCGCAGGGAACTCGGTCTGCGTCCACACGGCGAGCAGATCGCTTCCGGCGCTGGCCAGCCGTGGTATCCCGCTGGAACGGCCCGGCCTGGTGCGTCCCGCGAGCAGCGGCTCGCCCATCCGCCCCTCCGCGTTGATGCGCCGCATCCGGATCTCGGCGTGATCGGCGCCACCGGAGGCCATCCAGATCACCACGGCTTCGGCATCTCCGGTCAGGACGATCCCGGGACGCCCGTGCGGCCGGTCCGCGTCGATCTCCAGCGGACTGGTGAAGGAGGCCCCCCCATCCCTGGAGAAGGCTGCCCGCACGCGGGGCATGTTGCCGGGTGCCGTGAACCAGGCCACGGCGATCGTGCTGCCATCGCCGCTGGCGGCAGCCACGGGCCCGTTGACCGGGCAGCCGGGAACCTCCCATCCGTCGTCATGGAGCGCGGCGGGATCCGACCAGCCCGAGGCGGTCCAGCGCACGAACGCGATGTCGCGGATCTCTCCCGGAGCGTGATCGCGGTAGAAGACAACCGGCCCGCCCGCACCCATGACGGCGGATGTCGGGCAACATGTACACACATCGCCATCCAGGATCGACTCGGGGCCGATGGCATGGCGCGTCAGCACGGCCGTCCGCAGCTGCATGGCGCCGCCGTCATGTTCTTCCTGGCCTCCGGCGAGCAGGCGGCCGTCCAGCCAGAACAGGCGGGCAGAGGGGGATTCGAGCACCGAGGAGACGAACCCATGCTCGCCAGGGCCATCATCCTTGTGAGGCGCCCCCAGCCTGCGCCAGTCACGCCCCCCGGGATCGGCCGAGGCGATCTCGATGCTGTAGCTGTCGTGTCCCTTCCCGGCCGACACGAGCCACTGCGCCGCCATCGCGCCCCCCGGCAGCGGGATGAGCGAGGGAACATCGGCCCAGTTGGCCAGCAGATCCGTGCCCTCCGTCACGAGGATCGCGGGCTCCCAGGCGCCGCTGCCCATCCGCGCTGCGCCAAGCCGGTGTCCGCCATCAGGCCGCGGCACCAGCCAGCTCAACCAGAGATCCGCTCCCATCTGCGTGACCTGGGGTGCCATGGCCCCATCCCCCGCCGGGGGATCCACCTGCCTGATTCGGGATGAATCCGGCCCGGCCGCGGGAGCGCACGCGGCCAGGAACGCCGTGAGGCCCGCCGCCGCTCCGCGCCATAGTCGGCGGTGGCGTGGGTTTCCCGCATGGTCGGGCTGGCCGGAACCGGTGTGATCGGTCATGGTTGACGCCGGGCATGGTACAGCCTGGGCCGTCCCATCGTCAGTCTATTCAGGCGTGGCCCCAGAAACTCCCGACTTGGAGCGGAACCAGCCCCCCCCGCTCTCCGTTATGTGTGCGCACGGCCGCCACGGCATTCCCGGATCACTCAGCACTCAGGAGGCACCGATGACTCAGAAACCATCCCGCAGGAAAGCCCTTTACCTGACCGGTCTCGCCCTCCTGGTGATCCTTGCCGGCATAGGCATCGCCGTCGTTGTGCGTGGCGGGCCCGCAACCGGCACCCCGGCCTCCGAAGCCCCGGCCCTGGACGGAACCGGCACGACACCGCCTGCTCCATCGGCGGTGGCCACGGCGGAGGTGGCCGATCCCAACGGGAAGGCCCCGGTGCCCGTTCACGTCGTGGCGATCGCCACGGGCAGCGTGTCGTCCTACATCATGGCCACCGCGAACCTGGTCGCGGAAAACGAAGTGAAGGTGCTCGCCGAGGCCGAGGGGCGGCTGGCGACCTTGGCGGTCGAGGAAGGAGACGCGGTCACGCGCGGGCAGGTGCTGGCGGAGCTGGTGCGCGACGACGCGGTCATCGCTCTTGAGAAGGCAAGGCTGCGCGCCACCAACGCCGTGCTGGCGTACGAACGGGGCGAGGCGGCCGTGAAGCAGGACCTGCTGAGCCGCCAGGAATTCGACAAGCTCAAGATGGAAAACGAAATCGCCGCCCAGGAGCTGGCCGAGGCGCGCTGGAGGCTGGAGAAGACCTCCATCGTGGCGCCCTTCACCGGCAGGGTGACGAAGCGACAGACGCAGCCGGGACAGCACGTCCGGCTGGGCAACGAGCTGTTCACGGTGACCGACTTCGATCCGCTCATCGCCTCGATCCACCTGCCAGAGAAGGACGTCCTCGGACTGCGCGCGGGCGAGCGCGTCCGGATCACCATGAAGGCCAGCGAAGAGACTCCCTTCGATGGCCGCATCCGGCAGATCAGCCCCGTGGTGGATGTCGCCACCGGAACCGTGAAAGTGACCGTGGAAGCCACGCGGCCCCCCGCCCACGTGCGCCCCGGCACGTTCGTGACCGTGGAGATCGTCCGCGAGACGCGCCCGAGCGTCCTGGTGGTGCCGCGCGAGGCGGTCATCCGCGAGCTGCAGGACGCCTATGTATTCGTGGCCCAGGAGGGAGTGGCCCGAAGGCGGGCCGTCACGCTGGGGCTGGAGGAGGCCGGACGCATCGAGGCCCTCAGCGGCGTGAAGGCGGGCGATGAGGTGATCGTGGCGGGCCAGGGCGGGCTCAAGGACGGCGTTGCCATCAAGGTGCTGCCGGTGGCCCAGGCGTCGGGGCTGCTGGATGCATCGGAGCGCCGCGGCCGCGGCTGATCAGCCGCGGTTGACCGGCTTTGCGGGCAAGGGGAAGACGCGATGAGTGTGATCGAATTCTCGCTCAAGCGCCGCGTAACCGTCTGCATGATCACCCTGGCGGTGGTGATCTTCGGATTCGTCGGCTTCACCCGCCTGCCAATCAACCTCCTTCCGGACATCTCCTATCCCACCCTGACGATCGAAACGCGGCTGCAGGGCGCCGCTCCGGGCGAGGTGGAGTCGCTCGTCTCCCGGCCGATCGAGGAGGCCGTCGGCATCGTCGCGGGCGCGCGCCGCCTCACCTCGGTCTCCCGCCCGGGCCTGTCGCAGGTGACGCTGGAGTTCGGCTGGGGACAGAACATGGACTTCGCGGCCCTCGATGTCCGCCAGAAGCTCGACCTGCTCACTCTGCCGCGCGAGGCGGCCCGGCCCGTCCTGCTGCGGTTCGATCCGGCCAACGACCCCGTGCTGCGGCTCTACGTCACCGGCAGCGACAATCTCTACCAGCTCCGCTACGTGGCCGACGAGGTGCTCAAGAAGGACCTGGAGTCCACCGAGGGGGTGGCCGCCATCAAGGTGAACGGCGGCTACGAGGAGGAGATCCAGGTCACAGTGGACGAGGGGAAGCTGGCACTGCTGGGCCTGACCATCCAGGACGTGGGGGCGCGGCTGGGGCGCGAGAACATCAATCAGGCGGGCGGCAGCCTCTACGAGGCCGAGGCCCGCTACCTGGTGCGCTCGCGCAACGAGTTCGAGGATCTGGACGACATTCTCCAGACGGTCCTCACGGCCCGCGAGGGGCGGACGGTGCGTGTCGCCGACGTGGCCCGGGTCGTGCGGAGCCACAAGCAGCGCGAGGTGATCACGCGCTTCGGCGGCGCCGAGGCGGTCGAGCTGGCCATCTACAAGGAAGGCGACGCCAACACCGTCAAGGTGGCCCGCTCGATGCGCGAGCGCCTCGAGCGCACCGGCAAGGAGCTGCCCGCCGGCATGAAGCTGGTGACCGGCGCCGATCAGTCGCGCTACATCAACGACTCGATCAACGACGTCATCGGCAACGCCTGGCAGGGCGGGCTGTTCGCCATCGTGGTGCTGCTGTTATTCCTCAAGGATCTGCGCAGCACGACGGTCATCGGCGTCTCGATCCCGATCTCCATCATCACCACCTTCTTCATGATGTACCAGACCGGCACCACCCTCAACATCATGTCGCTGGGCGGCCTGGCGCTGGGGGTGGGCATGCTGGTGGACAACGCCATTGTCGTCGTGGAGGCGATCTACCGTCGCGGCGAGGAGGGCGCCTCGGGTCTCCAGGCGGTGCAGACCGGCGCCTCCCAGGTGGCGGCGGCCGTCGTCGCCTCGACGCTCACGACGGTGGCCGTCTTCGTGCCGGTGGTCTTCGTCGAAGGGATCGCCGCGCAGCTGTTCCGCGATCAGGCGATCACGGTGTCGTTCTCGCTGCTGGCGTCTCTGGTGGTGTCGCTGACGCTCATTCCGCTGATGCTGGCGCTCTCGTCGCGCGCCACGGCGTCTCCCGAGCCTCCCGCCGCCGCGCCCGCGGGGCGGCTGCGCCGCTGGAGCCGCGCCGGGCTGGTCGGCTTCCCCGCGACGCTGCTGCGCTGGGCGCGCCGCGGCGCGGGCGTGATGGTCCACGCCCTGGCGTGGCTGTTCCGACCGCTTGCGCGGGTATTCGACGCCTCAATGGACCTGCTGGTGCGGACCTACCCCGGCATCCTCGGTGCGACGCTGCGGGCGCGCGGCCTGGTCCTGGTGGTGGCGCTTGCGGCGTTCATCGGCTCGCTCTGGCTGGGCTCCCGCCTGGGCGTGAACCTGATCCCGCAGCTTTCGCAGGGTGAGTTCAGCTTCCGCGTCGAGCTGCCGGAAGGGACGCCGCTGGCGATAACCGACCGGTACGTGGCGCAGATCCAGAAGGCGATCGAGTCGGATCCGCGGGTGGACGCCTATTCGAGCACCGCGGGAGGCGCCGGCCTGTCGCTCACCTCGACGGGGACCGAGGGGGAGAATATCGGCCGCATCCAGGTGCGCATGAAGCCCGAGACGCGCCGGGCCGAGGAGGAGGCGGTGGCGGCCATCCTGCGGGATCGTCTCGAGGCCTCCGGCTCCGCGCGCTACAAATTCGAGCGGCCCGCTCTCTTCAGCTTCCGCACCCCGGTCGAAGTGGAGGTCTACGGCGACAGCCTGTCGGAGCTGCAGGCCTCGGCGGCCGCCGTTCGCGACCGGGTGGGAGCGGTTTCCGGCCTCGTGGATGTCAAGTCGTCGCTGGAAGCAGGCTCGCCCGAGCTGCAGATCACATTCAACCGGGATCGGCTGGCCGCCCTGGGGCTGGAGCTGGCCGAGGTGGCGGGCACGGTCCGCAGCAAGGTCCAGGGCGACGTGGCCACCCGCTTCACCGAGAAGGATCGCGAGATCGACATCCTGGTGCGCTCGCTCGACGAGCAGGCCGCCTCGGCCGGCGCGGTGGAGGAGCTGATCGTCGCCCAGCGCGACGGCGTGCCGATCCGGCTCAAGGGGCTGGCCGACGTCAAGCTGGAGCGCGGCCCATCCGAGATCCGGCGCATCGGACAGAAGCGGGCCGCGGTCATCTCGGCGAACCTCTCGGGCCGCGACATGAGGTCGGTCTCCTCCGACGTCCGGGAGGAGGTGCGCTTGCTGGCGCTTCCCGCGGGCGTGACGGCCGGCCTGAGCGGGCAGGAGGAGGAGATGCAGCGCTCCTTCGGCTCGCTGATGCTGGCCATGTCCCTGGCGCTCTTCCTGGTCTACCTGGTGATGGCCTGCCAGTTCGAGTCGCTGATCCACCCTCTGGTGGTCATGTTCACCGTGCCGCTGGGAGCGATCGGGGTGGTGCTGGCTCTCTGGATCACGGGCAACGCGATCGACGCCGTGGCCATGATCGGCATGGTGATGCTCGCGGGGATCGTCGTCAACAACGCCATCCTGCTCATCGACACGGTCAATCAGCTCCGCGAGGGGGGCATGCCCCGGCAGGAGGCCCTCCTGCAGGCCGGCCTGATGCGGATGCGTCCGATCCTCATGACGACGGGAACCACCGTCCTGGGCTTGCTCCCCATGGCTCTGGGGATCGGGCAGGGGGCCGAGCTGCGCTCGCCCCTGGCCATCACGATGATCGGCGGCATGACGCTGGGCACGGCTCTTACCCTGATCGTGATCCCTCTCGTCTACACGCTGCTGGATCGCAAGGTGTACCAGTCCGCCGATGCGCCCGGCCCGGCGGCCGAGGCAGGCGCTGGCGCAGAGACCGCGCGCAGCACGCTGCCCGCGCTCGCCGAGCCGGTCTGATGAGCCTCCCGTCCCTGTCGGTCCGGCGCCCGGTGGCGGCCTTCATGGCGCTTCTGTGCGTCATGGTCATCGGTGGCATCGCCGTGCCCCGGCTGCCTCTGGCCTTCCTGCCGACGGTGGACGCCCCCTTCATCGGCGTCGAGATCCCCTACCCCAACTCCAGCCCGGCGCAGGTCGAAAAGGAGATCGTCAAGCCGGTGGAGGAGGTGCTCTCCACCTTGTCGGGCGTCCGCAAGATGCGCACGACCGGGAGCGCCGACGGCGCGCACGTCGAGCTTGAGTTCTCCTGGGGACAGGACCTCGACGTGGTGCGGATGCAGGTCTCCGAGAAGATGGAGCAGGTGAAGCCCGACCTGCCTGCCGGAGCCGACGAGGTCCTGATCTTCTCCTTCAACACCAGCGACATCCCGATCATCCAGGGGCGCATCGCGGCCAAAGGCGTGGATCTGTCGAGCAACTACGAGCTGCTCGAGGCGCGCGTGGTGAACCGCATCCGTCGCGTGCCGGGCGTCGCGCGGGTGGACCTGGGCGGCGTGGCACCGCGCGAGATCGAGATCAACCTGATCCTGGAGCGGATCAAGGCGCACGGCGTGGACGTGGGCGAGCTGATCGAGCGGCTGCAGGGCGCCTCGGCGAACATGGCCCTGGGGCAGGTCTCCGAATCGGGGCTGCGCTACGCGGCCCGCGCCCTGGGCGCCTTCGCCTCGGTGGAGGAGATCCGCGGCATCGTCATCAACGATCGGGGCCTGCGGCTGGGGGACGTGGCCGAGATCACCTACCAGGAGCCGCCCAGCACGATCGGCCGCCACCTCGATGCCGAGGAGGCCGTCGCCGTGGATGTCTTCAAGGAATCGACGGCCAACACCGTGGACGTCGTCCAGGCCGTCGAGAAGGTGATCCACGAGGACATCAACAACGATCCCCTCCTGCGGGGCGTCCAGCTGTTCGTCTTCCAGGATCAGGCCGACGCGATCCTCGACGGCATCAACGGCCTGACCACCGCCGGGATCGTCGGCGGGCTGCTCGCCTTCCTGGTGCTGTACATCTTCCTGCGCCGGTTCGACTCCACGGCGATCGTCTCCCTGTCGATCCCCTTCTCCATCATCGCCGCCTGCGGCGTCCTCTACTTCATGGGCAAGAACCTCAATGTCCTCTCCATGATGGGACTGATGCTGGGGGTCGGCATGCTGGTGGACAACGCCATCGTCGTGCTCGAGTCGATCGATCGGCGGCGCCGCGAGGTCAAGGACGCCGGACAGGCGGCGCTGGAGGGGGCGCGCGACGTCTCGATGGCCGTCACCTCCTCGACCCTCACCAGTGTCATCGTCTTCCTGCCGCTCATCGTGGGCGGGGAGACCGAGCTGACCGTCTGGCTGGGCGAGGTGGGGATCGCCATCACCATCGCCATCGTCTGCTCGCTCTTCTCGTCGCTCACCTTGATCCCGCTGATGTCGGCCAGGCTCCTGGCCCGGCGCGAGCCGGCGCAGCCGCGCGGCATCGTCTGGCTCGAGGAGCGCTACGCGCGGATCCTGGGCTGGACCCTGCGCCGCAAGGGATGGGCCGCCCTCATCGTGATCGGCGGGCTGGTCGTTGGGCTGCTGCCGTTCATGCTGGGCCTGGTGCGCACGGGCATCTTCTCCGCGCGGGTCAACAACCGCCTCTTCCTGGGCTACGAGTTCTCCGACTTCTCCTACCTCTCCGACTCGCGGCGCGCGGTGAGCGAAGTCGAGGCGGCGCTGCGCGCGAAGCAGGAGGATCTCGGGATCCGGTCGATCTACAGCTTCTTCGAGGAGAACCGCGCCGGGACCGTGCTGCTGCTGCAGCGCGAGGATCTCAACGACGATCAGATCAAGGAGCTGCGCGGCAGGATCCGCGAGGCGCTCCCCGTCATGGCGGGAGTGCGCACGCTGTTCGAGGACGACACCGAATCGGGCGGCGACAGCACCTACTTCTCCGTGAAGTTCTTCGGGCAGGACAGCGGCGTGCTCTCCCGGCTGGCCGAGGAGGCCGAGCGCCGCCTGGCCAGCGTGACGGGCGTCCAGGACATTACCGCGGGGCGCAACCGGAACAGCCGCGAGATCCAGGTGCACGTGGACCGCGACAAGGCGGCGCAGTACGGCATGACGGCCCAGGACGTCTCGCAGCTGTTCGCCTTCACGCTGGGCGGCACCCGCCTGCAGCGGTTCAACGCAGGCGATCGCGAGGTGGACACCTGGCTGGAGCTGCGTCTGGAGGACCGCGAGAACGTCGAGGACCTCAAGCAGCTTCCCGTGGGCGGCCGTGACGGCCAGCCCATCCTGCTCTCCGACGTGGCTACTTTCGACATCGTGCCGCGGGCGCACGAGATCGTCCGGGAGAACCGCAAGGTGCGGACGGTGGTCGACGCCACCTACGAGGGCAAGGAGTGGGACGCGGCCCGCGGGCAGATCTCCGCCCTGATGGACGCGTTCGATCTGCCGCCGGGCTACAGCTGGTCCTGGGACGATCGGATCCTGGAGCAGGGCGAGGAGAACTCCCAGATGGGCATCAACTTCCTGCTGGCGCTGCTGCTGGTCTACATCGTGATGGCGTCGCTGTTCGAGTCACTGGTGCAGCCCTTCGCCATCCTGTTCTCGATCCCCTTCGCCCTGCCGGGTGCCGCCTGGACCCTGGCGCTGACCGGCACGCCGATGAACTTGATGGCGCAGATCGGCCTGCTCATCCTGATGGGCATCGTGGTCAACAACGGCATCGTACTGCTGGATCACCTCAACCAGCTCCGGCGCGCCGGCGTGCCTGACCACGAAGCGATCCTGCGCACGGGGAGGGATCGGCTGCGGGCGATTCTCATGACCGCCGCCACCACCATCGTGGGCCTGGCCCCGATGGCGATCGGCAGCACAGGCGTGGGTAGCCTCTACTACTACCCGCTGGCCCGCACCATCATGGGAGGCCTGATCTCCTCGACCTTCCTGACGCTGCTGGTGCTTCCCTTCATCAACCTGGGCATGGAGGCGCTGGCCCGCTGGATGCGGCAGGTCTGGTCAGGCTCGGCGCGCCGCGAGGCTCCCGCTCCGGCTCTGGCTGTGCCGGCTCCGAGTCAGGGCTGAGCGGTCCCTTCCGTCAGGACGACCGCCACCCACCACGCTCCCAGAGGCGTGGACTTCGTGCGCGCGAAAGCCACGCCGAGGCCGAAGCCGCGCGCTTCCGCCACCCGCTTTGCCAGATCCTTCGGGAGGGTGTCGGGATCCAGGCTGGTGAAGGTGAAGACCCAGGATGGCGGAGGCGCCACGATGTCGTGTCCCGTCACGGAATCGGCACGCGACAAGCGCGCGGCGGCATCCGCCAGGCGGCGCGACAGTGCGTCGTCCTCCGGCAGGCTCCTGCCGTTTGCGGCGCGCCGCAGCGCTCCGCGTAGCGCGGTTGCTGCCTCCACGTCGTTGAGGTCAGGAAGCACTGCCGCGAAGTCCTGGGTCACGTACAGATCGCGGCCATCAGGACTCCAGGCCAGCCCGATCCCCACGGCCCCCAGCTTTCCATCCAGGATGTTGGCCCTGTGGCCGGGTGAGTCCATCAGACCGCGGTGGGCCGTGACCAGATCGGGAGCCACCCCGACGTTTTCGGCGACAGCGCGCGCGCGCAGATCGGAGCGCGCAGCCCGCTGGGAGAAGGTTGCCCCGTCGCTGCTCGAGTTGTGCGAGATGCGCCCGGCGCGGCTCATGTCCCGGGCGTGCGCCGCGGCCAGCCGCGCCAGGGTTTCGTTCCAGACGAGCGGAGCGAGATCGCGCGAGGCCCGCTCCCGGTTGACCAGCTCGAGCATCTTGAGCTGCTCGGCTCCGGGACCTGCCGCAGACTGTGCGATCTGCGATGTCGGCAGCGCGGCGCAGGCCAGCGCAAGAACCGCCGCCGCGGCACGCGAGCCACTCTGTGCACGAACGGCCATCACGCCGCCATGATATCCCTCGGGCCTCCGCGTGATGTATGGTCACGCCGTGAAAGCCCGCCGACCGTTGTGCCCCCCCTTCATCGCACTTCTGCTTGCCTGCTGCGTCCTTCCTTCCCTTGCGGCCCCGGCGGAGCCCTCGCTGGTGGAAACGGTCCAGAAGCAATATGACCAGGCCGTGGACGCTTACGCGCGGCGCGACTTCGCGGCGTACCACTCCGGGATCGAGCAGGCGCTGCGGCTGCTTCCCTCTCATCCGGCGCTGGTCTACCGACTGGCCGGCGCCTGCGCGCTCACCAAGCGGTCCGAGGAGGCCCTCGCCGCGCTGGAGCGCTTCGTCCGGATGAAAGTCGCGCGGGATATCGAGGCCAATCCCGACTTCATTGCCATCAAGGAGCTGCCCCGCTTCGCGGCCGCCCTGGGGGCGATGAAGAAGCTCGACGCGCCGATCGGCGCGAGCCGGGAGGCCTTCCGACTGCCGGGCCCCGACTTCATCCCGGAGGGGTTGGCCCGTGATCCAAAGACCGGGCACTGGTACGTCGGCAGCGTCAGGCGCCGGACGATCGCGCGCGTCGGAAGCGATGGCACCTCCGGCACTTTCGTCCCCGAAAAGCACGAAGGGCTCGGCTCTGTGCTGGGGATGGGAGTCGATCCCGCGCGCCGCCTGCTGCACGCCTGCTCGAGCAACATGAAGTTCATGATCGACGCCGATCCCGGCCAGCTCGAGCGGGGCGTTCTGTTCAGCTTCGATCTGGAGACGGGGGGCGTTGCCCGCCGCGTGCCCCTGGGCGGCGGTGCGGCCGGGCACAGCTGCAACGACCTGACGGTCGCCGCCAACGGCGAAGTGTATGTGTCCGATGATCTCGCACGGCAGGTCGTGGTGATTCCAGCCGGGGCTTCCGAGCCCAGGGTCGTCATCGAGCCAGGAAAGCTGGGGTCACCTCAGGGACTCGCCTTCACAGCCGACGGCTCGGCGCTGCTGATCGCCGATTACTCGTCCGGGCTGTGGCGGCTCACCCTCAAGACAGGCGCTCTGGAACTGATCCCGATGCCGGAGGAGATCCCCTCCACCGGCATCGACGGGCTGGCCCGCGCGGGCAATACCTTGATGGTGATCCAGAACGGCATCAAGCCGCACCGCGTGCTGCGTCTCTTCACCGACACCGCGGCTTCGGCCGTCTCGCGCGGCGAGATCCTGGAGATGAACAACCCGCTCTTTTCCGAGCCCACGCTGGGAGCCGTGACCGATGACGGCTTCTTCTATGTCGCCAACAGTCAGTGGGGCGAATTCAAGGAAGATGGGTCGCTTCCCGAATCGGCGTCGCGCGCCGGGCCGATCATCCTGGTGCTTCCTCTGAAGCAGCCGCCCTCAGGCTAGCTCGACCTGCACCCGCGCGTCGTTGAAGCAGGCCCCGCCGCCCAGATCGGTGAGCGTGTCGGGCGCCAGCGCGCAGGCGGTGGCGCCATTGAGCGTGTTGTGGCTCCAGATCCCCTTGGGAAGGAAGGCCACGCCGGGGCGCATCGCAGTGGAGATCGCGGCGTGACATCGCACTTCACCCAGATCATTGAAGACGCGCACCGGCTCGCCGCCACGGATCCCGCGCGCCGCGGCATCGACCGGGTGCATCTCGAGAGCCACCTGCCGGCGGTGCAGCTGGCCCAGCGTCGAGCTGATGGTGCGTGACGACGAGGGCGAGATCAGCGCCAGCGGGTAGGTCTGCGTGGCGGGATCTTCCACGTAGTGATACAGGCCGCCGGGGGCCTCACGGTCCAGGCTCTCCGGGCAGAGGTGGATCTTCCCGTCCGGGTGTCCGGGCATCAAATCAACCATCTGCACGGGAGCGCTCCCCTGATGCGGAGCCGCCTGGCCGTCCCGGGTCAGCTGCTCGACCAGCATCCCACGGCTTGCACTGGAAGAAATGACCGCCGCTTCGATCTCTTCGATCGTCTCGGGATCTCCAGGCTGCGCGAGGTCCATCCGCCGGCACAGCTCCTCAAAGACGTCATGGTTGCTGCGCGCCTGGCCCACCGGCGGGATCACCCTGTCGGCGGCGTGGAGCACGTAGGTGCCGTAGCTGCGGGAAAGCTCGCGGCGCTCCAGGAAAGTGGTCGCCGGCAGCACGACATCGGCGTAGCGGGCCGTGTCGGTGAGCACCTGATCGAACACCACTGTGAACAGGTCCTCACGCGCCAACCCGGCGGCGACCTTCCCCTGCGCCGGATTGGTCGACAGGACATTGGAGTTGTAGACGAACAGCGCGCGCAGCGGCGGCTCGCCATGCAACAGCTGCTCGCCCAGGAGATTCATGTTGATCTCCCGCGTGGGCGGCTCATCAGCCCGCGCGGCCGCCCGCGAGCTCAGATCCCAGATCCCCGAGTTGCTCAGGGTCCAGCCACCGCCGCGGACCCCGAGTTTTCCTGCCACCGCGGGCAGCGCCAGGATGGCGGCCGTTGCAGAGCCGCCGCACCGGCTGCGCTCGGGCCCCCAGCCGCAGCGGATGGCAGCCGGGGCAGCCTCGGCGTAGAGCTGCGCAGCCTTTTCGATGAGCCCGGGCTCCACTCCGGAGACGTGGGCGGCCCTCGCGAAGCTCCAGGGCTCCGCCCGGCGGCGCAGCTCTTCCCATCCGGTCGAGTGCCTCGTCAGGAAGCCGAGATCGGCGCGCCCCGATGCGAAGAACCACCGGATCATGCTGAGCGCCACCGGCAGGTCGGTTCCCGGGCGCACCGGCAGGTGCAGCGCCGCCTGCTGCGCCATCGGCGTGAGGCGCGGATCCATCACGATCAGCCGCGCCCCGGACTTGATCGCCTTCTGGAGCAGCGCTGCCAGGTGGATGTTCGACGCGTGCGGGTTGGCTCCCCAGAGCACGATCAGCTTCGAGTGCGCAAGATCAGTCAGCGCGGCGCCGGCCTTGAGCCCGTACAGACCCTTCGCGGCGGCGGCCGACGGCGCGGCGCAGACGGTGCGGGCCAGCCGCGACGCTCCCAGCCGCGAGAAGAGCCGGGCGTCGGTCGTGTCCTGGGACAGCAGGCCATTGGATCCGCCATAGGAGAACGGCAGGATCGCCTCGCCGCCGAAGCGGGACTTGATGTCGGCAAACCGCGACGCGATCAGGGAGAGAGCCTCGTCCCAGCTCACGTCCCGGAAGCTACCCTGTCCCTTCGCTCCGTTGCGCACCGCGGGGGCGCGCAGCCGTTCGGCTCCGTGCACGTGGTCCGGGAAGCCGCGCACCTTGCCGCAGATGTACCCCTCGGTGAACGGATTCTCATGCGTGCCGTCGAGCTTCACGACACGATCGCCGTCCACGGTCACGGCGAGGCTGCACGCATCGGGACAGTCCAGCGGGCAGACGCTGCGCAGCGTGCGGAGAGTCGACGTGGCCATCGCTCCTATCCTAGCCGATGCGCGGGCCGATCTCGCAACTTCGTCAGTGGGTGGGAGCCCTTGCACCCTCGGCCATCTGGACGGGAGACGCCGGCGTCCTGTCGATCCGGATCAGTGCGCCCGACGAGCGCTGAATCTGGCCGAAGCTCAGCACTCCCGTGGGACAGGTCTGCACGCAGGCCGAGCAGCGGACGCACTGCGGGTCGACCATCGGCAGTCCCTTGTTGGCGAAGTTCATGACGTCGATGCCCTGGTGGCAGACCGACGTGCAGGCGTTGCAGGAGATGCACTTCTTTTTTTCCGACACGATCCCGAAGCGCGAGAACCGCGCGTAGATGTGCATGAGGGCCGCGAGCGGGCAGGCGAAGCGGCACCAGACGCGGCCCGAAAACCAGAAGTAGCCGGCGACGCCCAGGATCCCCGCCATGCCCACATCCACGATCCAGCGGTAGTTGAGCTGGACCGTCAATGACCCGAGACGCACGTTCCATCCCTGCAGCATCCCTTCGAAAAAGCCCCCGGCCCATGACTGCGGATCGACCCAGCTCCAGATCCGCGCCGCCAGCAGCACCAGCGCGGCCGCCAGGATCGCCTGGCCCACCATGTTGAGCCGGTTCCAGAACGGACCATGCGGCATTTTCTGGCGGTGCGTGTCCCCCATGGTCTCGGCCAGGGCGCCGCACGAGCAGATCCAGCCGCAGTAGGCCCCCTTGCCGAAGAAGTAGATCAGCAGCGGGATCAGGATCAGGGTCTGGACGACGGAGATGACCAGCCAGAGCACCAGAGGCTGTGCGGAAAAGACGTTCCAGAAAAAGAGTGGCCAGGCCAGCACCAGGCCGAAGGCGCGCCAGTACTCGCGCCCATGCTCGTCCCACTGCGTGGCAGGGAAAAGATGATCGGCCAGCCACCTCCCTGCCCCATCGTCGAACCACCCTGTGTGGCCCATCCAGGGCAGCAGGAGGTACGGAAGCAGGAACAGCGGCAGGACCTGCACGGCGATCAGGGTCCAGGTCTGCAGCGTGACGTAGGGAGTGCGGCGGCGGCGGATACGCGCGGCACCGAAGCAGACAATGCAGAGGGTATACGCCAGCGAGTACCAGAAGCCGGGGCTGCGCATCGAGATGCGCAGCGTGCCCGCCAGCGTCGACGGATCGGCGGGCGAGACCAGGTTGAACGGAAACCAGGCGTTCTGCTCGAACAGCATGTAGAGAGCGCCGCCTGCCTTCCAGTTGTAGGTGAAGATGCACAAGAACGTGAACACTGCGCAGGCCGCCCAGGCCGCCGCGCTCCACTCTCCACGGATCCTGATTCCCGATCGGCGGAAGAAGTCCAGCGGCGCTTCGCGGCCGAGCATCGAAAAGACCGCATCGTTGGGAATCGAATGCGTCGCTCCCTGCGCATCCGCCAGCACCACGTCCTTGTCGCGGATCTCCTTCACATGGCTGGGAAGCATCAGCTTGATCGACCCGGTCCCCGCAGGCGGGCCCAGGTACCGGCCGGTGGAAGTCGTGATCAGCTCGGAGACCGGCTTCTCCACGGCCACCTCGGCATCGGGGTGCGCCGCCAGCATCTTAAGCATCTGGACGTTTTCGGGCTTGGGCCGGGAGAAGTCAGGCTTGCGATACGACAGAGTCACGTGTCCGCCGCACTGGGCGATCGCGATGGCCGTCTCCAGCGCGCTGTCTCCCCCACCCACCACCAGCACCTGGCTTCCGGCAAAGTCACGTGGGTCGTGAAGCCTGTTGAAGACCTTGCCGGAGTCTTCTCCCGGCACTCCCAGCCTGCGGAAGTTGCCCGAGCGGCCGATGGCGACGATGACCCGGTGCGCCGTGATCGACGATCCGCCCGCCAGCGCTATATCCAGGAGACCACCATGCCGTGTCACGCGCTCGGCCCGCTCCATGCGCGGGGAGATTCCCTGCGCGATGGTCTGCGCGCGCAGCTCTTCGACGAGCGGCTCTTTCACCTGCGCCGTCACGCGCAGCTCGCCGGCCGGCACCATCTGCGTCGGGTAGGTGTAGATCGGCTTGGCGCGCGGAAAGTTCACCACGGTGGAGAAGGGCTCCGAGGCCTCCAGCACGCAGAAGCTCAGCGAGAGCTTGCGGGCCTCCAGCGCCGCAGACATGCCGGAGACGCCCCCGCCGATGATGACGATGTCGAGCGGCGCCAGCGCGCCGCCGCCTGACCCGCGGCGCGCGAATGCCGGATCGGCGGCGATCGTCTGGACGGCCCGGGCACCGCTGTCGGTCGAGAATTTCAGCAGCGGGATCCCGGTGAGATCGCCCACCACGTGAACGCCCGGCACGCTGGTGGCGCCGCCGGGGCCGACCACCGGGAGCTTCTCCACGACACCCGCCGGCCAGCGGGTGTGCAGCCAGCGGGTGTAGCGGGAAAACAATGGGGGGAACAGTGGGATCCTCAAGGCGCCGCTCCAGGCTGGCCTGGATGCCGGCGAATCACAGTGTCGCGGGACAGGCCCCTATCCGCACGAAGAGTGGCCGCCGTCGCCGCCATGGCTGTGGCCACCCCCCTGGTAGTACGGGTTGGTCCCGCCGGCGTGATCGGTGGTGTCCACGATGTTCTGGATCGCGGGCACCGCCTCCTTGATCATCACTTCGATTCCCTGCCGCAAGGTCACGTCGGCCATACCGCACCCCTGGCAGCCGCCCCCCAGCTTCAGGTAGGCCGTGTCGCCGCGCACATCGAGCAGCGTCACGTTGCCGCCGTGGCTGGCCACACCGGGGTTGACCTTCTCATCGAGCACCTGCTGGACTGCCAGCGCCAGAGGGTCGCTCCAGATCGGGTTGGGGTTGTCGATCTTGAAGCCGGACCCGTACGCCCCCTCCACCCAGTCCAGGGTGGCGCCGGCGATGTTCGGCTGCGTCGGCCCGTCGATGTAGACATTGAAGCCGCCGCCGTCCATGACGAGGTCGTCCTCGCCCTTCTCATCGCCTCCGACGAAGGCCAGCTCGTTGACGAAGCCGCCGGGCCCGCGTCCCTTGATCGCCACGCGCAGCGCCAACCCCTCCGATGATTCCTGCTCCAGAAGCTCCTGGATCTTCGCTTTGGCTTTTTCCGTGATCGTGATCATCCGTATCTCCCATGGCCCCGGGGCTTCAGCGCCCCGCGGCCTGTCCGTTGCGCCGCACTGAAGTCTCTATTCTACGCCATGAACCGTCTTCAGGCCCGTGCGCCTCAGCGCCCGTGCCTGGCCTGGAGCGGGATTATCCCCCGACGGCCCTGGCAATAGCGAACGCCGCGGCCGCTGCCAGCCCCCCGACCAGGGCGGTCTGGAGCGCCGAGCGCGCCGGTCGGTTGCCGGTGAAGCGCCCCTTGATGTAGCCGAAGACCACCAGCGCAGCCAGTGTGACGAGCATCGACCACGACAGGGCCGTGCCCGTATCGTTGGCCAGCATGTAGGGTGACAGCGGGATGAGGCCGCCGGCGATGTAGGCCCCGCCGATGGTCAGGGCGCTGTTGCGGGCGCGCCGCGGCTCGGGCTTTTCCAGGCCCAGCTCGAAGCGCATCATGAAGTCCACCCAGGCGCGCGGACGCTCCCTGAACGATCTGATGATCGGCGCGATCTCGTCGTCGGTGAGGCCATACTCCTTGAAGATGTGGACCACCTCGGTGACCTCGGCCTCCGGCTTTTGCGCCACTTCCATCTTCTCGCGCTCCTGCTCGCGGCCGTAGTGCTCCGCCTCGCTCTTGCCGGCGAGGAATCCCCCCAGGCCCATGGCGATCGAGCCGGCCGCGATCTCGGCCAGCCCGGCGGTGACGATGATGTCCGTGGTGGCGACCGCGCCCGAGAGCCCTGCCGCCAGCGCGAAGGGAACGGTCAGGCCGTCGGCCATCCCGATCACCGTATCGCGGACCATCGCCCGCCCGGTGAAGTGGCGCTCCACGTGCGGAGGGGGAGGCATGCGCTCCTATCTCTCCTGCCCGGCGCGCGTCCCGCGCAGCGAGGCCACGACGAGCCAGCCGACCGGCACCAGCACGAGCAGCCAGGTCAGATACTGGCCGTAGCGTCCATCCGGCCCGTAGGGCTCGGTGGCCCAGTGGAGCTGCTCGCTCCAGGGAAGGACGCTCGCCTCGGACAGCTCGTGGAATCCATAAATGAACAGCTGCACCACGAACACGAGCAGGAACAATGCCGTGACCTGGAGGAACCGGCCCAGATTCACGCGATGGCCAAAGCGCGACCAGAGCCAGGCCACCGCGGCTGCGGAGAGGATCCCCAGGACCGCCCCGATCAGGAACGACGCCCGCTGCACCTGGAACAGCAGCGCGTTGAGCAGCATCGCCGTCTCCATCCCCTCACGCGTGATCATCAGCAGCGTGAACAGGAAGACCGCCAGGGAGGCGGCCGCTCCGCGCATCACGATCGATTTTTCGAGCTGCCCTTCGATCTCCGCGCGGATGCGCCGGCCCGCGCGCCACATGTGAACCGTCAGGAGAGCCACCAGCACCGCGGCCACCATCGCCAGGATCCCTTCCCAGAGCGGCTGGTTCGCCGCTTTGGAGAAGAGATACCCCGCCGCCGCCGACAGCACCAGGGAAACAGCGATCCCCCAGTGCACAGCGGGGACCAGATCCCTGCGGTTGATCTTGCGCAGGTAGGCGAGGCTGATCGCCACGATCAGGAAGGCCTCGAGCCCCTCACGCAGCGTGATGACATAGGTCTGCAGCACTGAATGGAGCCTCGGTGACGGGCGCGGCTCCGATGGCAGCCGGCTAGTTGAGATCGAGTCTCAATATCGAGACCAGTCTAGCCGGACGCAGCACGCGACGCAAGCGCTGCCGATCGAGCGCAGGCTCCTATAGCGAGGAGCGGATTCCCAGGGCCTCCCTGATCGCCTGCTTGTGGAGCGACAGCAGGGCGAGCCTGTAGACGTTGTCGCAGAAGTTGGCGCAGGCGGACGGCTCCAGGCTGTAGCCCAGCGCGCGGGCCGCCTGCTCCACTTGCTGCGGGGTGACGCGCAATGGCGCGAGCAGTTCCTCCTCGGCGCGGCGCGCGGCGGCCAATCGATCCGCGGCCGCATCGCCCGTGTCGATCCCGTAGTGCTTCCGCAGCGCCTCGGCGACAATCAATCCCTCGTCCACCGCGGCATACCCTGCCGGCGCGTCCAGCAGCGCGGCCACCGCGGCGGCGCGCGGATCCGGCCTCAGTCCGGGCGCCGGACCCAGCGACGCCGGGCCTGCGGCCGGAGCCAGGAACACCGGGACGGACAGCAGCGCGAGCGCCAGCGCCGCCACTCCAAGCGTGATGCGGGCGCGTGATGTGCCGCTCATCAGAAGCTCCTTTCCTGCTCGGTGTCGCTGTAGGCCGCATAGTGGAACTTCCTGTCCCAGTGCACGCCGGCCAGGATGTTCTCGATGGTGACCTGCACCGATTCGCAGCTGTTGAGCCCGGTCAGCACCAGCACGACCTTGCTGTCGAGCCGATCCACCGCCACCGTGGCGGCGTTGCAGCCGCCCGGATTCAGCTCGAGGTGGATCATGGGCTGATCGCTGTAGTCCGTGCCGGTGTGCCAGACCACGGCCTTGAAGAAGGTCGCCCCCGACGGGATGGTCTCATCGAAGGTCCAGCTCTCGAAAGGCACCGGCGACAGAGTCCGCGAGCTGCGGTGGAGGCTCCAGGTGTTCTTGTCGTCGAAGGGAACCAGGCCGATCCTGCCGGCGCCCCAGAAAACACTCGTGTCATTGAGCAGGCGCGTCACACCCGAGCTTCCCGAGGAGCGATCCCCGAACAGCATCATGATATTGCGGGCGCGGTTGTCGTAGAAGATCGACGTGCTCACATGGATGTTCCACCAGTCCATGAACCGCGCTGCCACGCCCGCCACCAGCGGCGAGGCGAAGCTGGTGCCGGCGGTGCTGCCGTATGTGACGGGATTGGAAGTGTCGACATTGATCGCGTTGCTGGTGCGGTAGGGACCTGCCAGATCGATCACCGACGCCTCGGCGTCGCCGTCATACGTGGCGCCGCCCCGCGACGCACCCTGATCGTAGATGCAGTCATCCGTGTACCACGCTCCTGATGTATCGCAGGGGTCCTCTGTGTCCACGCCGCCCACCGTGAGCGTCCAGGGATGGTCGCCCGGATAAGTCGTCGTGCAGGAGCCTGTGTCGCTGTCCTCGTTTCCTGCCGACTGCACGTAGAGCGCGTCGCAGTTGATGAGATCCTGGAGCGTGCCGTCGTACGAGCCGTTGCCGTCGCAGCTCAGGGCGATCGACGAGATGCTGGACTGGAAGATGTCCACGCCCAGGTCGCAGGCGGCATCGAGCACCTTGGTGCGCTGGTTCAGATTCTGATCCTGCAGGAAGAAAAAGCGGCACTCCGGGCAGGTGCCGGTGAGCAGGCGGCGCGTGCCGGCCGCCACGCCGGGGTCCTGGCCGTCCATGAAGTCCCCCGCCATGCACTGGGCCACGCGCGTGCCATGGGTGCTGGTGCCGGTGCAGTCCTCCACACCTCCCTGCGTGCAGACACCCGCAGGATCGCAGTCGTAGTACCAGCCGCGGTTGAACGATCCGGCGCCGCCGTTCATGAACGCCGGATTGACGGCATCGATGCACTGCTCGCCCATCGCCATGACGACCCGGGAGGTGTACGAGTGCTTCGAGGACAACCCGTTGGCTCCCATGTGCCAGGGCTCGAAGTCTTCGAGGTCCCAGGCCACGTGGTAGTCGTCCCCCTGCCAGCGGTGATCCGTCTCACGCTGCGGCTCGTCATACTCGATCGAGAAGACATCGCTGCGCCCCGCGAGCTTTTCCAGCGACGACGCCGGCACCAGGGCGCTGAACGATCCGGAGGTCCAGGAGGCATAGCGCACCTCGCCCCCTGACTGCTCGATCGCCTCCAGCAGATCGGCCTGCAGCAGCAGAATCGCTTTCTTGCGCTCGATGATGGCGCGCTCCCGCGCCTCGGCGATTTCCAGTCCCACCCAGATGAGCCCACCCGGGGCCGGGTCGCCGGCTTTGGGCAGGCGCAGGGCGGGAGCCCCTGTGATCTCGATGATCACCGGAACCAGATCGTCCTGGCCGACATCGATCTCCTTGCGGGCCACCCGGCCGCGCAGGCCGCTCTCCAGCCTGAAATGCAGCGGACCGTAGCTGTTGCGCAGGCGCAGCTTGCGCTCTTCTTCTTCGTCCGCGGTGATGTGCGCCGGGCCCGCGTCCACCGCGTGGACGTAGACCGAGCGCGTCACGATCTCCACGCCTGCCTCGGCCAGGATCGACTCCCGCTCGCTGTAGGCCTCCCCGGGCGGCGCGGCTTCGGGATTGGCCAGATACTCCGACAGCTCGGGCCGCGGCATGCCACGCACGAAGACCTGCCTTTCCCCCGTGATGCGATCGGTCACCTTGATGAGGGCGAACAGCTCGCCTTGCGGTGACCCCTGCGCGGAGAGCCGGGCCACGGCGCCGGCGACGGCTACCGAGCGCGGGGCGGGCTGTGCTTCGCCTGACAGGGCGCGATCCACGGCATCGCGCTCCTCCCGCAGAAGCCGCCGTGGCTCCGCCACGCGTCCCGGCCCGGGAGCCGCCACGGCGGCGGGCGCAGGCCCGGCCTGCTGGGCCGAACTCGCCGACTCCCGTGGCGGAGCGCTGGTGAGCGCGCCGGTCTGGAGGGCCGCCCAGAGCGCCACACCGAGTGCTGCGGCCAGCATTGCAACGCTCCCGGTCCGGGTCTTCATGGTCGTGCTCCTCATGTGTCTGGACTGTCTGGACATGATGCGCCTCCTCACGGACAGGGCCGACGGTTGGGACGCGGCTTTCCGCTGGAGTTCATCCCCAGGGAGCCCTCGAGCAGATCCTCGGCGGACACCAGATAGGCATGCATCTGCCCCGCCGGCGGCAACGAAGAGTCGTCAAACCTCGTGGTGGTCAGGCCTGAGGCCAGGCAGGATCCGTAATCGTCAGCAAGTCCGTCGCCGTCGGCATCCCTCAAGCCTGTCCCGATGAAACGGTACAAATTGTAGAGAGCACCACAGGGCACGGGCGTGAAGACGATCTGCGTCGGGTTGTTCCAGTCCAGGACGACCGAGCCCAGCGGGCTTCCCAGCCCGCACCGCGAGCAGGCGCAGGAGGTTCCCGACGCCTCGCACTGGAATCCGGCCGCGCAGAAGCCGCCGCAGGTGGGCGCGCTGGCGTCCTCGCACTCGGTTCCCAGGTCGACGCACCCGCAGCCCGCTCCGGTGAGCGTCTGCTTGCAGGAGGATCCCTGCGGGCACGTGCCGCCGCATTGGGGGTAGAGATGCGATCCACATGTGGGCTGCTCGGGCTGGCAGACGCAGGCCCCCGACGCATCAGGCATGCAGATGTCGGTGGCGCTGGTGCAGATGCCGCCGCACTGGGGCGCCTGCGTGGCGCTGCAGGGCGGGTTCTGCACCGGCTGGCACTTGCAAGAGCTGCCGCCGGCCGGATCCTGCTCGCAGAATTCTCCCACGGGACAGGTGCCTCCGCACTGCGGCGCGGTCGACTGCCCGCACGGCCGGTTGTCGGGCTCGCACGCACACTCCCCGGTGGCCGCTCCCGGCTTGCAGGTGGATCCGGCGGGACATCCCCCGCCGCACTCAGGGAATGGCGAGCTGGCGCACGAGAGCGTCTGGCAGACGCAGGGGCCTCCGGCCGCCGGCTGCGCGCAGACCTGCCCGTCGGGGCACAGCCCTCCGCACTGAGGCGCGGGGGCCTGGCTGCACGCGGGATCCAGCGGCGCGCAGAGACAGTTTGCGCCGGCGGGTCCGATGCGGCACTGCTGTCCCTGCGGGCAGGCGCCGCCGCACTGCGGAGCGGCGCTGCTGGTGCAGGACTGGGGAACCGGCAGGCAGCTGCAGCTGCCTCCTCCGGTGGTGGGCCTGCATTCAAATCCGGTGTTGCACTCGCCACCGCACGCCGGGAATGCTGACTGCGCGCACGGCACGACCGTCGGCTCGCAGATGCAGGCATTCGCGCCGGTCGACAGCGAGCACTGCTGTCCCTGCGGGCACACGCCGCCGCACTGCGGCGCCTGGGAGCTGGTGCAGGGGGAGATGTTGGAGCAGATGCAGGCGCTGCCGGTGGCGGTCGGCCCGCACGTCTGACCAGGCGGGCACTCGCCGTCGCACTCCGGGGAGGCGGACGAGCCGCACACCGTCGCGCCGGGAACGCAGCGGCACGACTGGCCGGCGAGATCGGAGACGCACTCCTGACCGGCGGGACAGGCGCCGCCGCACTGGGGGGCGGCCGAGCCGGCGCAGACAAAGCCGAAGCGGACGATGCCGTCGCGATAGTCGATCTTCGCCAACGGGCTCTCGTCCAGACCGGGCACGCCCGCCACGGGCGTGCCGTCCGCGGTGGCATCGCCGCTGATGTCGGCCCCCTGGCCGTCCAGGACCGCCCGGGAGCCGGCGCCTCGATCCCCCACGAAGATGCGGGCGGTGGATCCGGCCGGTGCTGCCGAGAAAGTCACCCGCAGGCGCGCGTATGCTACCGGCCCGCCGAAGTAGTTGTTCGGGGCGAGCCCTCTCTCAACGATGGTGGCACCGAACTGAAACTCACCCGTCAGCGCCTCGAAATGGGCGTTGTTGGGCGCCGTGGCCGGCGCGATGAGGTCGACAATCATCAGCGGGGTGATCCCACTGATGACGGCGCCCCCCGTATTGAACGAGTTGATCGCCCCCGTGACGATCCTGGCGGCATCCCCCAGCCCGGTGCTGCCCCTGAAGTCCACGATGATCCCGATGTCCACGGTGGCAGCGGGGCCCGCCAGCTGCAGCACCGGATCGATCACCAGCGGCGTTGAAGGATCCATGTCCACCGCGACGATCGGCAGTGTCGCCGCGGCCGGATCGTCCGCGCAGTGCGCAGCAAGTGCCAGCACCGCCATGATGGTGTGAAGCCGATATCGGGTCCTGAGGCGCATCGAGAGCCTCCTGCCGCAGGCGCGGCCTGGAATCAGACGTTATGGCGGGCCAGAAGGATGAGAGGTCCGCTCCCCTCTGCCGACAGTGACGCGCATCGGGGGGGGTTTTGCTCATCCATCCGCGGAAAGTTCGTCACGCCTTGATTGCGGACGTGGCGCTGACGCGTCGAACAAGCATGAACCGAATCATCCCGTGGCACGCAGGGCGCTCATTGAGCCTCGGCGCGCAGCGGAACGAACGGTTCCATGTAAATCTTTCCGGCCGCGCCTGGCCCATCTGGCGTAGGATCTCAGCGTGCGTGTGAAATCACCGATCTGTCTGGGCGTGCTGCTGTCCGTGACAGCGGCCGGCGCCTTCGGCGTGGAGCTGCCCAACTACGACGAGTCCGCCACCGCGAAGCGCCCCGTCCACGCCTCGACTGCGGCTGCGTCGCACGAAGCCTCGCTGAAGAGCTCCGGTCTCGTGAGACCGGGCAGCGAAGTCCGGATGGAGGAGCGCTTCGGCCTCCCGACATTCCTCTGGGCCGCCCCGCCGTGGCCGGAAATTGCCGCGTCGCTGAGCCGGGGCGGCATCACCGCCGAGGAAGCGGCGCGCCTGCACCTGGCCGAGTACGCGCCGATGTATGGCCTGGAATCGGGCGAGAGCCGGACGCTGAAGCTGGACCACGTACACGACACCGGACGCGGCGCGATCATCGCCACCTTCCGCCAGGAGATCGGCGGCATCGAAGTGTTCCGCGATCGCATGCGCCTGGCGATGTCCCGTGACATGTCGCTGATTGCCATCTCGGGCTACCTGCCCTCCGCCGAGGACGCCGTCGTCTCGGCGGCATCCTTTGCCGTGCCGCAGGGCGAAGCGCTCGCCGTCGCGCTCAAGGATCTGACGGGTGAGCCGCTCTCCGGATCTCACCTCAAGGACAGCGGAGAGCGACTGGGAACGTGGGAACACTACGAGCTTACCGGCCATGCGGGAGAGATCGCCCTCGTCAACCCGGCGCGCATCCGCAAGGTGCTGTTCCATCTGCCGGGGCGTCTCGAGCCTGGCTGGCACCTGGAGCTCAACGCCCAGGCGGGCGAGAGCACCGATGCGGACTACTATTCCTATGTGATCTCCGCAGCGGATGGCCGCATGATGTTCCGGATGAACCTGACGGTGTCCGACTCCTTTTCCTACCGGGCCTGGGCTCAGTCCGGCGGCCGGCACATTCCCAGCGACGGCCCGCAAGGTGACGATCCGACGCCTCACCCCACGGGGTTGCCCGACGGCTACCAGGCACCGTTTGTGGCGCCGTCGCTGATCACGCTGCAGAACGGTCCCATCAGCACCAACGACCCGTGGCTTGCCCCCGGCGCCACCCAGACCACCGGCAACAACGTGGACGCGTATGCCGACGTGGCGTCGCCGGATGGCTTCACCGCCGGGGACTTCCGTGCGGACGTCACCTCACCGGGGGTCTTTGACAGGATCTACGACACATCGCTCACACCGCAGTCCAGCCAGGCGCAGCAGAAGGCCTCGGTCACGCAGCTCTTCTACGACACCAACTTCCTCCACGACTGGTTCTACGACGCCGGGTTCAACGAGTCCGCCGGAAACGGTCAGGTGAACAATTTCGGCCGGGGAGGCCTGGGCAACGACCCTGTGCGCGCCGAGGCTCAGGACTACGCGGGCCGCAACAGCGCCAACATGGCCACGCCATCGGACGGTGCCAGGCCCCGGATGCAGCTGTACCTCGAGGACGGCGTCGAGCCCAGGTACATCGACATCACACCACCGGGCTCGCGCCTCCAGACATCCCAAGCCGCGTTCGGTCCGCAGGTGTTTGACATCACCGCTGAAGTCGTTCTCGCTGACGATGGCGCGGCGCCCAATATCAATGACGGCTGCCAGGCGCTCACCAACAACGTGGTGGGGCTCATCGCACTCGTTGACCGCGGCAACTGCACCTTCACGGTGCAGGCGGCGAACGCACAGAATGCCGGCGCGGTGGGTGTGATTGTCCTCAACGATCGACCCGGCCTGAGCGCCATGGGCGGCACCGCTCCGACGATCTCTATCGGGAGCCTGATGATCACCCAGTCGGATGGCGGCGCCCTGAAGTCCTCCCTCCAGTCAGATACTGTTGCCGCCCACATGCTGCGGGAGGCAGGACTCGATCGCGATAACACGATCGACAACCAGGTCGTGGCTCACGAATGGGGCCACTTCATCAGCAACCGCCTGATCGGCAACGCGGGCGGGCTGAGCACCCACATGTCGCGCGGGCTGGGCGAAGGGTGGGCCGACTTCCACGCCCTGCTCATGACCGTGCGCCCCGAGGACACACTCAACCCCACCAACACGACCTTCAACGGGGTCTACTCCATGGCCGGGTATGTCTCATCCGGGGGAGTCAACAACGGCTACTACTTCGGCATCCGCCGCGTCCCCTACTCGACTGATTTCGCGCGAGACCCGCTGACCTTCCGCCACATCGGCAATGGTCAGATCATCACCGGCGCCCCGATCTCGCGTGACGCGGATGGCACCAACAACGCCCAAACCCACAACACCGGCGAGGTCTGGGCGACGATGCTCTGGGAGTGCTACGCAGCGCTGCTGCGCGACACGCTCGGATCCACGCCGCGCCTGACCTTCCAGCAGGCGCAGGACAGGATGCGCCAGTACCTGGTGGCGGGATACAAGTTGACTCCCAGCTCCCCCACGCTGCTCGAGGCGCGCGACGCCATCCTGGCGGCCGCCGCCGCAGGCGACCTGGTGGATTACGAGAAGTTCTGGATCGCCTTTGCGCGGCGAGGCGCCGGCCTCGGTGCCGTGGGGCCCGATCGCTTCTCATCCACCAACACACCCGTCACCGAGAGCTATGTGGTGGGGGGCGGGCTGGTTTTCGAGGGGGCCTCGCTGGATGATTCCGTCGTCACCTGCGACGCGGACGGCATCCTCGACAACGGCGACACTGGGCTGCTCACCGTGACACTGTGGAACCACGGGACCTCTTCGCTGTCCGCGACTACGGCAACGATTTCCTCCGGATCTCCCGGCGTGAGCCTCCCCCAGGGCGGCGGGATTTCGTTCCCCTCGTCGACGCCGAATGGCAGCACGACGGCCTCCGTGCAGGTGGCGCTGACCGGGGCTGCGCCGCACCAGGTCATCGCCTTCAACATCGCCTTTAGCGATCCGGGCCTGGCGGTTCCAGGGCCGATCAACGCCACGGCGGCGTTCCGCGTCCAGACTGATGAGATCCCGTCGGCAACCGACACAGTCGAGGCGCAAACCCTGAGATGGACTCCGGGCAGCAACCCGGCGCAGGACACAACTCAGGGATGGAGCCGCATCGAGCTCTCACCCTCCGATCACCGCCTGCTGGGGCCCGACTCGCCCCGTGAAACGGACAAGTTCCTGGTCTCGCCGGCCCTCAGCGTGGCAGCTTCAGGCGCCTTCAGCTTTACCTTCCGGCACCGGCACGCGTTCGAGTTCACGACCGAACCAACCTATTTCGACGGCGGCGTGATCGAGCTCAGCAACAACGGGGGCAGCTCCTGGGTGGACATCGGCGCCTCCGCCTCGCCCGGCTACGGCGGCGTGCTGGCCGCCGGCGGGCAGAATCCGCTGCAGGGGCGCAGCGCCTACGTGGGCTCCAGCACGGCGTATCCGGGCTTCAACACGGTCACGGTCAATCTGGGCATGACGTACGCCGGCCAGAGCGTCAGGATCCGCTTCCGGATCGGCACCGACGTCATTGTCGGCGCCCCGGGATGGGAGGTCGATGACATCGTCTTCAACAGCCTCACCAACCTCCCCTTCGACGCGCTCGTGCCCGACCGGCACATGTGCGTGGTCGTCGACAGCGACGGCGACGGCATCCTCGACCCGTCGGATTGCGCGCCCCTCAACAGCACCGTCTGGGCGGCTCCCTCTGCAGCACGCGACCTGACTTTGACGGACCCGGGCACGTCGCTCAGCTGGCAGGCGCCGTCGAGTCCGGGCGGAACCTCCCCGCACTACGATGTCCTGCGCGGCGCCGTGGCTTCGGACTTCAGCGGAGCGCTCTGTCTGGAGACGGGAGGACCTGGCCTGTCGGCGGCCGATCCCGGCATACCAGGGACTGTCTACTTCTACCTCGTGCGTGCCGGCAATGTGTGCGGAACGACGCTCGGCAACGACAGCTCGAGTGCCCCTCGCACCGGAGCGGTTTGCCCATAGCAATTCTGATCAGGAGAGGTCCGGCGCCGCCTGCTTGAGCGAGCCGAACAAGCGCGAACCGAATCGGGCCATAGCACGCATTCTGCGCTGATTCAGCCTCGACGTGCATCGGAACGAACGGTACTATGTGAAGTCTTTCCTGCTGCATCTGGCCCACCTGGGGAGGAGTTCAGCGTGCGTGTGAAATCACAGCTGTGTCTGGGCGTGCTGCTGTCCGTGACGGCAGCCGGCGCCTTCGGCGTGGAACTGCCCAACTATGACGAGTCCGCCACCACTAAGCGCCCCGTCCATGCGGTTTCGGCTGCATCGCGTGAAGCCTCGCTGAAGAGCTCCGGTCTGGTGAGCCCCGGCAGCGAAGTGCGGATGGAAGAGCGCTTCGGCCTGCCCACCTTTCTCTGGGCGGCCCCGCCGCGGCCGGCAGTCGCTGCCTCGCTGAGCCGGGGCGGCCTCTCCGCCGCAGAGGCAGCGCGCCTGCACCTGGCGGAGTACGCGCCGGTGTATGGCCTGGACTCGGCCGAGAGCCGGACGCTGCTGCTCGACAATCTCCACGACACGGGAAGAGGCGCGATCATCGCCACCTTCCGCCAGGAGATCGGCGGCATCGAGGTGTTCCGCGATCGCATGCGGCTGGCGATGTCCCGTGACATGTCGCTTATCGCCATCTCGGGCTTCCTGCCTTCAGCCGAGGGCACCGTCGTCTCAGCAGCATCCTTTGCCGTGCCGCAGGGCGAAGCGCTCGCCATGGCGCTCAAGGATCTGTCGGGTGAGCCGTTCTCTCCGGGTGATTTCAAGGACAACGGTCAGCGGCAGGCGGCCTACGAGTACTACGAGCTTGCCGGCCAGGCGGGCGGCGCCGCTCTGGTCAGCCCGGCGCGCATCCGCAAGGTGATGTTCCATCTGCCTGGGAGGCTCGAGCCTGCGTGGCACCTGGAGCTCAACGCCCAGTCAGGCGAGAGCTCCGACTCGGACTACTACTCCTATGTGATCTCAGCGGTGGATGGCCGCATGTTGTTCCGCATGAACCTGACGGTGTCCGACTCGTTCTCCTACAGGGTCTGGGCGCAGTCCGGCGGCCAGCACATCCCCAGCGACGGGCCCCAGGGAGACTCGCCGACGCCCCATCCCACGGGGACGCCCAATGGCTTTCAGGCCTCCTTCGTGGCGCCCTCGCTGATCACGCTGCAGAACGGTCCCATCAGCACCAACGATCCGTGGCTTGCTCCCGGCGCCACCCAGACGAACGGCAACAACGTGGACGCTTACGCCGACATTTCGGCGCCCGATGGCTTCGGCGGGACAGACTTCCGCGCCGACGTCACTTCGGCCGGTGTCTTTGACAGGACCTACAACACATCGCTCGGGCCTCAGACGAGCCAGGCGCAGCAGAAGGCCTCGGTCACGCAGCTCTTCTACGACAACAACTTCCTTCACGACTGGTTCTACGACGCCGGGTTCAACGAGGCCTCCGGAAACGCCCAGTCGGACAACTTCGGACGTGGCGGTCAAGGCAACGATTCCCTGCGCGCCGAGGCCCAGGACAACTCGGGCACCAACAACGCCAACATGGCCACGCCATCGGATGGAGCCAGGCCCCGGATGCAGATGTACGTCTTCGACGGCAATGGCCCGGAATTTGTCGATATCACGCCGCCGGGCTCGCGCCTCGAGGTGACGCACGCGGAGTTCGGCTTGCAGGTATTCAACGTCACTGCCGACGTCGTTCTGGCTGAAGACGGCGTGGCGCCCTTCAATGACGGCTGCCAGCCGTTCACCAACGACGTCACCGGGTTCATCGCCCTGGTGGACCGCGGCAACTGCAACTTCACCGTGAAGGTGACCAACGCCGAGAATGCCGGCGCGTCAGGGGTGCTCATCGCCAACAATGCGCCGGGCCTGATCACCATGGGGGGCACCGCACCCATCACCATCGGCAGCCTGATGATCACGCAGGCGGATGGCAGCGCCCTCAAGACATCGCTCCAGTCCGGTCCGGTCAGCGCGCATATGGTGCGCCAGTCTGCCATCGACCGCGACGGCACGATCGACAACCAGATCGTGGCTCACGAATGGGGCCACTACATAAGCAACCGCCTGATCGGCAACGCGGGCGGGCTGAACACCAACATGGCGGGCGGGCTGGGAGAAGGGTGGGGCGACTTCCACGCCCTGCTCATGAGCGTGCGCCCGGAGGACACGCTCAACCCCACCAACGCGACCTTTAGCGGAGTCTACGCGCTGGCCGGGTACGTCTCGTCCGGAGGCGTCAACAACGGCTACTACTATGGCATCCGCCGCGTCCCCTACTCCACCGATTTGGCAAGGGACCCGCTGACCTTCCGGCACATCGCCAATGGTCAGACCATAACGGGCGCGCCGATAGCCTTTGGCTCGGACGGACTCCAGAATGCCGAGGTTCACAACACCGGCGAGGTCTGGACGACGATGCTCTGGGAGTGCTACGCCTCGCTGCTGCGCGACACGCTCGGATCCACGCCGCGGCTGACTTTCCAGCAGGCGCAGGACAGGATGCGCCAGTACCTGGTGGCGGGATACAAGATGACGCCCAACTCCCCGACCTTGCTCGAGGCGCGCGACGCAATCCTGGCGGCCGCCTTCGCCAACGACCTGGTGGACTTCGAGAAGCTCTGGATCGCCTTCGCCAAGCGCGGCGCCGGCCTCAAGGCGGTGGGACCCGATCGCTTCTCGGCCACCAACTCGCCCGTCACCGAAAGCTACCTGGTGGGCGGCGGGCTGGTCTTCGAGGGAGCCTCGCTGGACGATTCCGTCGTCACGTGCGATGCGGACGACATCCTCGACAACGGCGACACGGGGCTGCTCACCGTGACGCTGCGCAACAACGGCAGCTCGTCGCTGACGGCAACCACGGCGACGATTTCCTCCGGGTCTCCCGGCGTGAGCTTCCCCCAGGGAGGCGGGATGTCGTTTCCCTCATCGATCCCGTACGGCAACACGACGGCCTCCGTGCGGGTGGCTCTGACCGGAGCCGCGCCGCTGTCCGTCATCAGCTTCAACATTGCCTTCAACGATCCGGCGCTGGCGGTGCCGGGGCCGCTCAATGCCACGGCGGCGTTCCGCGTCCACGCGGACGAGATCGCGAACCAGACGGCGACCGACTCGGTCGAATCCCAGACCTTGCGATGGACTCCGGGCAACAACCCGGCGCTGGATACGGCCCAGCCGTGGCGGCGGCTGGAGCTCAGCCCGACCGATCACAGGCTACTGGGGCCCGACTCGACCGAGCCAGCGGATCAGTTCCTTGTCTCACCGGTTCTCAACGTGGCTGCCGCCGGAGCCTTCAGCTTCACCTTCCGGCACCGGCACTCGTTCGAGGCGCAGCTCTCACCTCCCCCGGTCACATACTTCGATGGCGGCGTGATCGAGCTGAGCAACAACGGGGGCAGCTCCTGGGTGGACGTCGGCGCTTCCGCCTCACCGGGCTACGGCGGCGTGCTGGCCACCGGCGGAACCACTCCCAACCCGCTGCAAGGACGCAGCGCCTACGTCGCCACGAGCGCCGGATATGCCACCGGCCTGAACACGGTCACGGTCAATCTGGGCACGACGTACGCCGGCCAGAGCGTCAGGGTCCGCTTCAGGATCGGCACGGATGAGTCGGTCGGCGCCCCGGGATGGGAGATCGATGATGTCGTCTTCAACAACATCACCAATCTTCCCTTCGACAGCGTGGTGCCGGATCGGCACATGTGCGTGGTGCTCGACAGCGACGGCGACGGGTTCGTGGACACATCGGATTGCGCGCCGCTCAACAGCGCAGTCTGGGCGGCTCCCTCCCAGGCGCGCGACCTGACCCTGACCAATCCGGGGACATCGCTCAGCTGGCTGGCGCCGTCGAGTCCGGGTGGCGTCTCGCCGCTCTACGATGTCCTGCGCGGCACCGTGGCGTCGGACTTCAGCGGGGCTCTGTGCCTGGAATCAGCGGAAACCAACCTGTCGGCGGCTGATCCCGGCGTTCCAGGCAGTGTCTACTACTACCTGGTGCGCGCCGGCAACGCGTGCGGATCCACACTGGGCACCAACAGCGCGGGGACCCCTCGCACCGGGGCTGTCTGCCCGTAGCAGGGTAATAATCTGGCGCCGCTTCCATCTGGAAGCGGCGCCGTTCCGGCCCTCCTCCATTCCCCCGAGCGCGCAACCTGTCCCGCAGACTTTCTCGCCCCCGTCGTAACCCCGGCGGTCCCCCCGTCGTTATGGACCCGAAATCGCCCCCCACAGGGGGCGGCACGCAGAGGAGAGACGATGAACGAATATCTTGCGCAGGTCCTGAGCCTGTGGGGATTCTTCGCCGGGAGCAGCTTCATGGTGTGGGCCATCTCCAGCACCATCAAGAGCCAGCGGCTGGCCCGGGCCCGCTCCGAGATGCAGTCACGCATCCTGGACAAGCTCACCAGCAACCAGGAGCTGGCCGGCTTCCTGCAATCCGAGGCGGGCCAGAAGCTCTGGAATGTGGAGGCCAACGGAGCTCCCACGCCTCTCAAGAAGATCCTCAACTCGGTCCAGGCCGGCCTGGTCCTGACCCTGGTGGGGGGCTCGATGGTCCTGCTCTCGGGCGGGCGCGAGCCGGAGACGGCCGAAACCCTGCTCATCCTGGGCACGATCGGGCTGGCCATGGGGATCGGCTTTCTTCTGTCCAGCACGGCCTCGTACTTTCTGTCGAAATCACTCGGGCTGCTGCAACAGAATGGCACTCCGGGACGTTAGGATGGTCGTAACCATGACCCGCGCGACGCGGAGTTGGAGTGCCGGCAATGTCGGTCGAGATGACCTGGGGCCTCGAAGCCACCGCGACGATCGATGACGCCATGGCCGCCCATGCGCCGGCCATGGACGAGCAGGCGTTCGAGGAGTTCTACGCCCGCACCGCGTCTCCCCTGCGGGCCTACCTGGCGCACTTATCAGGAAGCGTGACCCAGGCCGAGGAGCTGGCGCAGGAGACATGGTTCCGGTTTCTGCGCAGCCGACTCCCGGAGCCCGACCATGACGGCCGCAAAGCCTACCTCTACCGCATCGGCACCAACCTGCTGCGCGACGCGCAGCGGAGCGCGCGGCGGTGGGGCATCACTTCCAATCAGGCAGTCCTGGATCACCTGACCGCGCAGAGCCGGCACGGAGAGCAGGTCCAGCTGCGTACCGACGTGCAGCGCTCGCTGGCGCAGCTCAAGCCGCTCCAGCGCGAGGTGCTCTGGCTGGCCTACGTGGAGGGGTCCAGCCACAAGGAGATCTCCATGATCGTCGGGGTGCGCGAGCCCAGCGTCCGCACGGTGCTGTTCCGCGCCCGCGCGAGGATGGCGCAGGTGCTGCGCAGCGAAGGGCTGGTGTCCTCGTGAGCGCGGCACACTGCGACAGGGAGATGCTCGCGGCGAGAGCCGCGCGCACCGGCTACGCCGCCGACGAGCTGCGGACTCACATCGAATCCTGCGACGCCTGCGCCGAAACCACGCTGGTGGCGTCGTTCATGAATGAGAGCGCGCGGCAGGCGGCGGCCGTCATCCACCCGGCACCGCAGGCCTCAGCCGTCTACTGGCGGGCTCGCATCGCCGCTCGCCAGGCGGCGATCCAGCGGGCCCAGCGCCCGATCCAGATGGTCGAGCGGCTCGGCTATGCCTCGGGAGCGCTCGTGGGGCTGGGCGCCATCGTCTGGAGCTGGCCGGTTCTGACTGGGATCTTCATGCGCGCGGCATCGAATGCCGCGGTTCCCTCGGCAATCGCAGCTCCGTCCGGTACTCTGATCGTCCTCGGCCTCGCGCTGCTCCCCTTTCTGCTGGCGCTGCCGGTGCTGCACACTCTGCGATCGCGGGTCTGAACAAGAGGCTCAGGCCCGGTGTGAGTGGCTCGCCGCCCACACCGGGCCGTCCCTCAGCTCAGCTGCAGGTGTAGCCGCAGTAGGTCGGCACCTCCGAGACACACTGGCTATCCCAGAAGCTCGTGCAGCAGTAAGGATCCGCCGAGCAGACCTGCGCCACGCAGCTGGGCGACACGGGCGGGTCGTCACAGCTGGAGATCAGCGGGACACCCTGCACGCACTGACCATGCGCACAGGTGCCGGCGCTGTCGCTGCAGGCCAGGCTGGCGCAGACAGTGCGCACCTCCGACACGCAGAATCCGTCGAAGGCGGTGGTGCAGCAGTAGGGATCCACGGCGCAGATCCGGGCCACGCACTGATTGCAGGCGGGATCCAGCGGCGCGCCTCTCTGGCACTTGTCCTGGGCGCACGGGGGCGTACAGCCGCCCACCGACTGTCCGTAGCAGGCAAAGCCGGCGGCCGGGCGCGGGTTACCCGCCCAGTCATATCCATAGGACCCTTCCAGGCGATTGTTGTTCGGCACCACCAGATAGTAGGTGTCGTAGGAAGAAGCGAAGATCGTCGCCGACGTGCTCCCGCCCGTGCCGCAGTACCAGGCGTAGTGGCCGTACCAGGCGCCGATCTGCCCCTCGTAGATCGCGTAGTCGGAATCGGTGCTCTGGCAGGAAGCTCCCCAGGACAGGTTGATCAAACCGCCGCCCGCGGGGCTCACATCCAGCAGAGGCCCGGCGGTGAAGTAGCCATCGGGCACAGTGCCGGCGTTCGGCAGGAAATCCAGGTTGAAGTACAGGTTCCCGCCGAAGAGGCCCGAGTACACCGACACCATGATGTAGACCGTCTGTCCTCCCGCCAGCGGCATGACGATCTCAGAGTAGCGTTGTGGCGGGTTGGCGTCGTCGTTGCACGCCGCCTCGGAGAAAGCGCCGCACACGCCCGTCTGGACGGACAGGATCGTGTCGTAGTCGCTCCCTTGAGTGTTCAGGTAGAGCATCCCGCCCGCTGACGGCGCCGTGAAGCGATACCAGGCGTTGGCTGCGCGATTCCCGCTGCCGCAGCCGGGAAATGGATCGCTTCCTTCCACCGTGGCGTTGCCGCTGAACTGGAAATCGGAAAACGGATAGAAGGGCACCACGTACGGCGCCCCGCAGGCGTCATTGGTTGGAGGCGGCGACTGGAAGAAGTTGGTATTGACTTGAAGCGTGCCGCCGTCCCCCTGGTAGGCGCTGACCATGTAGGCCAGCGACTGGCTGGGGGCCAAAAACTGCTGCAGCAGGGACCAGCGCTGCGGTGGGGAGTAGTCGTCGCTGCAGCCCTGGCCGGCGAATCCACCGCATCCTCCCGTATAGGACGACAGGATCGTGTCGTAGCTGCTGCCAAAGGTGTCGACCTGGACGGTTCCGAATGCCGGCGCAGTGAACCTGTAGAACGCGCTGCGCGCGCGGCTGGTGTTGCCGCAGGACACACCGGGGTCGGTGGAATCGGTGTAGGCGAAGTTGGTCGCCGCGAAGTTCGACGTTCCGGCGAACACCTGCTGGGTATCCACGCAATTGTCCTGGAAGATCCAGCCATAGTTGACGCTGTTGTGGAACAGGATCTCGTTGGCCAGCCCCGGGTCGTGCCCGGCGCCCGCCCAGTAGGCGTTCCACCATTCTGAGAGATTGTTGTCGGATTGGGTGTTGATCACGTGCCAGACATGCCCCACGCCGTCGGCGAGATGGTCTCCCGCCGTGCTGGAGCCGGCCGCTCCGCCGTCCTGGGCGCCGTCGGCCATGTCACCCATGATCCCCGCGACGTTGCCTTCGACCTGATCGCCCGCTGAGAAGCCGGCGCGCGTCTCGAAGTCCACGGAGAATCCCGGGTCGTTGTAAATCGCGCCGTCGTTCAGCGCGTTGTTGTCGCCGTCATAGAACTCGTTGCTGTACCAGCTCCAGTAGTTGGCGAATCCCTCCGACAGCGCGCAGCCAAGGCCGCTCACCCCGCTGATGATGTGGGGGCTTGGACAGTCGTTGGTGGGCCATCTGGGAGTAAAGCCGGTCCAGTTGTTGGACATCACGGCGTGACCGTACTCATGCGCGGTGACATCGGCGGACGTCTGCCAGGGGGCGCGCATGCTGATGATGGGGTCCACCTCGCCGTTTCCCGTGTGCGCGTGCGGGCCGTGGTTGGTGGGATAGTTGATCCGCGCCGGCCCGCCCAGTCCGCCCGTGTGGCGCGTGGGATCGAACAGCAGCTTTTTCCACGAGCGCACCAGGTCCTGCGTCATCTGGTGCGCGCCGCCCCAGGGCTCCCCGCCATTGATGACGAACCAGTTTCCGACGTTGCACGTGCCGCCGTCCGGACAGGCCACCTCGCCCGTCGTGACGGGGTAGGCGCAATCCAGACCCTCGTTGCCGCATCCCCCTGCCACTTCGCTTCCCGAGAAGACTCCCAGGCGCGTGGGGCCGGGGTTCAGGTTGGTCCAGGACCAGACCCAGACGCGCAGGTTGGTCCCCGGATGGGTTCCTGGACATGAGAAGGTGCCGTCCAACCCGGTGAAACAGAAAGCCCGTGGAGCGAGAGCGCCTCCCCCGGCGTTGCGCAGCTCGATGAGCTGCTGATCCACCGGGCGCTGCACGCCGCTGCGGTCCTGATAGTTCCACTGCCCGGTGATGGTTACAACGCCGGCCGCGGGGGGAGGCTCGACCGGCTCACCCGGCTTCTGCGCATCCGTGCTGGGCAGCACGGAGGGGGGCACGGCGGCGCGGGCCTGCTCCCATGACCACGGGATCGGCTCCATCGAGACGATACGGGCGTTTCCCGGCTCAGAAAGCCCGCCCACCGTGACCTCCCTCACCTTCCAACCCTCAGACGCAATCCCCGTGTCGGGATCCAGATGAAGCTCAACCGTCTCCATGTCTCCCCACGAGCTGACCGCGTCCAGAGAGCGGTTGGCGCGGGCGCTGATCATGAGATTGCCCGTCAGGGCCGTCTGGTCCCATTTGACCCGGGCCTCGTAGGTCACGGGCACTCCTGCCTGCAGATCAACTCGCCATTCCGAAGGCTCGGCGGTCACCCCTTCGGGAAGCAGCATCCTCACGGTGGTGCCCGGGGCATCCTGCGAGCTGACCACCTCCAGGACCGCTTCTCCGGAGCCGCCGGCGGAATCGATGGAGGCGAGCTTGATGGAGATGCTGATCGGCGTGGAGGGCGCCGAGGCCATGGCAGGAAGCATGCAGGCAGCCAGAAGAGCGGCTGAGATGCCCGCCCGCTTCATCAGGACGTAACTCGATGGCATTGGGATCTCCCTTTGGGCATGGGAATGGTGATGGCGATGCTCAGCTGAGCAGGATTCGGTGGGAAGGTCCGGTTGGATCGGTGCGCCCGCCCCCGCAGTTGGGCCAGACCAGGTACTTTCGCCACACTACCACGAAAGGGTGCCGGGATGACCAGTCTTTTTCGTGACGCTCGCAAGACTCGGGAGCCCCCGCTCGTGAGGGGTGCACCCGTGGCCAATGGCGGTATGGTCAGGTCGTCAGGAGGGTATGGATGATGAGGAGCCTTCCGGCTGCCGCTCTGGCTGTCATGATGCTGGCCGTGCTCTCATCGCTGCCGGCAGCGGCCCGGACCGAGCCCGTCTCCCCCATCCTCTACGAAATGGGAAAGGACTCCTCCTGGGAGCAGGGGTGCTTCGCTCCCTGCCTCCGCCCCATCATGTTCATCGAGCCGATCCGGGGCCTGGCCGACAGCGCTCAGCCCGCCGCCCGCTCGGGCTTCTGGTATCTCGCCAGGAGCGTCGCCGGACTGACAGGGGAGAACTACGACTCGGGGAATGCTGCGGAGGCGGGCTCGCGCGATCCGGGACTCCGGCAGGGCGCCTGCCCCTGACGCCTCAGCGCACCTTCATGTGGATTTCCGTTCCGCCTCTTTCATAGCGGACTTCGTCCATGAGCTGGTTGATCAGATAGATCCCGCGCCCGTGGGTAGCGTAGACGTTCTGGCCGACCACCGGACTCGGGATCTGCGACACGTCGAACCCCGGTCCCGGATCTCTCACGACGATCAGCATGCCGCGCGACTCATCGCAGGCCACGATGAGCTGGATGCTCTTGTTGGGATCGCCGCCGCAGCCATGCACGATGGCATTGGCCAGCGCTTCGCGCAGCGCGGTCTCGATGTCGAACTCCCGTCCTTCACCGCACTTCATGTCGCGCACGATCGACAGGATCTGATCCACCACGGGAGTGATGGCCGACACATCCGCCTTGAGTGTCATGTCGAGCTTGAGAATCAGGCTCCTGCCGTCGAGCTCGCACGCCGGCATCGGTTTCTCGGGCATCGTGCACGCTCCCGCCTCGCGAGGCGGCGTTAGCCCGGACTATTCATTAGGGTCCGTCGCGAGACCGCGCTGTCATGCGGGGCAACCGCAGTGGCGAGGCCACGATACGTATCTTGACGATACGCTGAGTGGCCGAGCCACGAGGACGCCCGGCAGGGCTGCCAGATCCGCGGTCGCAGCAGGAGCCTCATGAAATGTCCGGGTTCTGGGAAAGCGCCCTACTTGGCGGCGGCTTTCTTGCGGGTCCTCGGTGCTTTCTTCGCGGGGGCAGCCACTTCGCTGCGCGTCAGCTGCAGCATGGCCGTGACGAACATCTTCCGGCCACCCTGATCGAACTGGACGATGGTGTAGCGTTCGTCGCTGCTGATGATGGTGCCGTGTCCGTATTGCTGGTGCTCGACGCGCTGGGTGGCGGAGAAACTCTGCGTGGTGCCGGGCAAGTCGCCTCCTGTCTCATGCGGTGCGTGACGGCGGCCACCATGTTAACACGCTTCTCCACTTCCCGGAGGATCCGGCCGGAGCAGCCGGGCGCGCGTCAGGGCGGCGCGCGCCGCCTCGGAGTCCCCCATCTTCTCGAAGACACGGGCCATTCCACGGATCGCCACGGCCGCGTAGATCCTGTCGAACAGGGAGTTTTCTTCGAAGGAGCGATACCAGGAGGCGGCCTCTTCGACCCGCCCTGCCTCCTCGAGCAGCTCGGCGCGCAGGATGCGGGGCAGGGCATGGGAAAAAAGCGGCGACCAGATCATCTGATCGAAACGCGCCTGCATCCGTAGCCCTTCCAGCAGCTCGAGCGCTTCGGCCCCGCGTCCCTGCATCCGAGCCACCTGGGCCCGCAGACTCAGCGCGAGGTCCGGCAGCAGGCTTCCCGCTTCCTCGGGCTCGTCCGCCGACTCCAGCGCCGCCGCGCGCGCAACGGCCTCCTGAGGCTGTCCGAGACGCAGCGCGATCAGGCCCAGCAGGTAGTGGTCGATCGGCTCCCGCAGCGTGCGGTGGGGTGACAGCCAGAGAGGCTGTTCGGAGACGGCGCTGCGCTCGCGGCCGATCTGATCCCGAAGCTGCGGCAGCCCGTCCGTCGGAGCCTCAGGGATGGTGCCGAGCAGGACGCGCGCCTCGAGGACTGCCATGGGGTCCAGCCCCTCGGCGCGATCCAGCTCGGCCATCGCCGCGGAGCGCCGCCCCCGGGAGCACTCGAGGTAGGCGCGGATGACGTGGCCTCTGGCCCGGACATCGGCGCCCCGGATCGGCGCGACCAGCAGCTCCGCAACCGACAGCGCCGCCGAAGCATCCCCCAGATAACCTCCCACCGTCATCGCGGCGAAGGCGATGCTGTAGTCGCTCCCGCGGCTGAGGTCTTCCTTGACCCGGCCCAGCTCGGCCTCGGCTCCACGCGCACCGGCGCGGAAAACCCGGGCCCAGAGGGCGGCATCACCTCTCGGGCTCAGCGCGATCACCTGGTCGGCCCGCGCCTCGAAGCGCTCCTGGCTCCCCTCGAACCATTCCACGATCGCCAGGTGCCACATGGCGTTGACGTGCCTGGGATCGAGCTGGATGAGACGCTCCCACGCCGGCCGTGATGCGGCGAGCGGCCTCCCCGTGACCGGTCCGTAGTGGAACAACAGCTCGGCGAGCTGGTACCAGGCTTCCGCGTCCTCGGGATAAGTGCCCACGATAGTCCGGAAGCGCCGCTCGGCTTCGGCGTTGTCGCCGCGCACCGCCGACGCGAACGCCTCCATCAGGCTGCGATCCCGCTCCGACAGCCTGCCGGCATGAGCCACAGCGCTGATACAGGCCTGACGGGCGCGCGCCGACTGGCCCGACCAGAAGGAGGCCACCGAGAGGCGGTACCAGGCCAGCGCGAACGCCGGATCCAGTTCCACCGCCCGGGCGTAGGCCTCCGCCGCCGCCACGCGACGCATCGCGCGCATCTCGCCCTCACCCTCAAGGTAGGCCTTGAGCGCAGGAAACGAGCCGGTGGCGAGCGCCGCCACCCGGTGCAGTCGGGTGGCGGGCTCTCCGAACCGGTCGGCCAGCAGACGTACGGTGAGCTGGTCCACCATGTCGAAGATCGCCGCGGACTGTCCCCGCACGGAGGCCCGCGCGATCACGTCTCGGGCGCCCCCCGCGTCGTAGAGGGCCGCTTCGAGCTGAACCTGGTCGCCCGCGCCGAGGATGCTTCCCATCACGAACATGCCGGCGCCCAGCTTGCGCGCGCGGCGGGCCCCCTCGGCCGGGTCCACGACCCCGTCGTCGGCCGCCCCGCAGCAGAGCACGGCATGTGGATCCACGCTGCGGATCTCGCCCGCCCCGTCCAGCTTGGTGCTCATCAGATCGACCACTCCGGCCGACAGCCAGGCATGCTCCGGATTGCCGCGCATCGCGAACGGAAGCACCGCGATGGTGGTCGCCGGCAGCCCGGCTCCGGCTGCGGGCGCGCCCAGCGCAAGCAGACGCCTGAGTGAGCTCAGCTCCTCATTGATCTCAAGCGCATCGGCATAGCGTGCAGCCCTATCCGGGCTGAGGCAGCGCGCCACGATCGCCTCCAGCTTCTCCGGCAGGTCGGAGCGATGGACGCCCAGAGGGCCGGGACGGGCATCGATGACGCGGGCCAGTGTGGCCGACAGCGTGGCCCCGGCGAACGGGCTCACACCCGTGAGCAGCTCGTACAGCACCGCCCCGAACGCGAAGACGTCGGATCGGGCATCCACCCGCTCGCCGCGCGCCTGCTCCGGGGACATGTACGCCGCGGTGCCTGCCAGGCGTCCAGTCATGCTGGCATCGAGCGTTGGCTTCTCCGCGGGGTCGCCCTCGCCCGCCAGCGGGCATGTCTCGTTGAGGATCCGGGCCAGGCCGAAATCCAGGATCTTCACGCCGTGATCCTGCGCAACAATGATGTTGTCGGGCTTCAGGTCGCGGTGAACGATGCGCGCCTGGTGCGCGCGCGCCAGGCCGGAGGCGATCTGGCCGGCGATCTTCAGCGCCGCCGACAGCTCGACGGGGCCGCTGCGGATCAAGTTGCTGAGCGGAAGACCCTCCACCATCTCCATCACGATGAAGGTCTGCCCGTCGGATTCATCCACGGCGTGCACGACGGCGATGTTGGGGTGCGTCAGCCCCGCGGCGGTGCGCGCTTCCTTGAGAAACCGGTGGCGGCGCTCGGGGATCGCGACCACCTCGGGGCGCAGCAGCTTGATGGCCACCTGGCGCTCCAGGCGTGTGTCCTCGGCCCGGTACACCTCACCCATCCCGCCTTCGCCGATCTTCTCGATGAGGCGGTAGTGAGCCAGTGTTCGTCCCAGCCCGGGCGCCATCGCACCGCTCCTCGCTATCCAGCCTAGCACCCGTGCATGGTGGTGCGGAGATTGGATCAAGAGATGAGAGGAGGCAGGAGCCCGGCAGATCAACAGTCGCTGGGACAGGAGCCGCGAGACAGGCTCCAGCTACCGCGACAGGCGCGAGAGGGCCTCTGCGGCGGCGGCGAGGAATTCCGGCCGGGGGCTCCTGGTGTTCTCCCGGAGGCAGGCCTCGGTGAACTTGATCGCGTGCTCGTCTCCGTTGCGGACGGCTCGGTCCACGAGCTCGTCCGGCTGCAGGCTGACTGTTGCGGGGGCTCGCGCCGGGCCGGTGTGCGTAGCAACAATCGCCGCTGCCGCCTGCCATCCGTGGCGCAGCAGGGCCCCGCTTCCTGCGGCGTCCACGAAGGGCAGGAGCGGCCTGATCGACGCGGGCCCGGTCACCGCGTGGATGAGAGCGATCACGACGCCGGGGTTGTGGGCCTGCGTGATGAAATGCTCCGCCATCGTCGCCGCAAGGTCTCCGATGAACACGGAAGCGTCGCCCGAGGTGTCGACCAGATCGGCGACCTCCAGGAAGGGAGGAAAGCTCTCGAGCTGCTCGAGCCGCGCCGTGATGAAGATGCCCCTGCGCTGCTGCCCGGCAGGCAGGCGCGCGACGGAGCCCGGCGCGGCCGAGGGCGGCAGGCTGCCGCGCGCTCGTGTGGCGGCCTCAGGCAGCCGCTGGTACCTCGCCGCCCAGTAGGCCAGACCTTCCGCGAGCTCATGGAGGCGCGCCGGAGTCTGCCGGATCGAGAGCGCGCGGGCGGCATGGCCGGCGCGGATGATCCCGTGCATCGCGACTCCGGCGAGGCCGGGCGCAAGCCGCGGAGCCCAGACGCCGATCACCGACGGCCAGGATGACTCCGCGAGCTGGCGGTCCAGTCTCCCGCCTGCTCGAAGCGTCCAAGCGCCTCCTGCCAGGCGGCCTGCTGCACCAGTTGGCGCGAGGCGGGCTTGTCTTCGAGGTGGCTGGAGTAGGCGTCCACCCATCGCGCCACGACATCGGGCCGGCCCATCGACACGAGCGCTTCGGCCGTCATCGGTCCGTGATTGGCCAGCCCGCCGGCATACTCGGGCCCGCGCGAGGCCATCCGCACGAGCGCCTCATCGAGCGCGTCGCCAGCGGTTGAGTCGTTGTGAGGATCGATTGCCGCGGGCGCTGTTATCATCGTGCCGACCGAGAGCGCCGCGGCGCTGCCGATGAACTGTCGCCGAGTCAGTCGCCGAGTCGATCGATGGCCCATGGAGGACGACGTGATGCCGGAGTGCACGCAAGTTGTAATACACGGCGGCAGGCCGGACAACCCGACCGGATGGGCGGCTGTGCCCCGGATGGGCCGGCTGTGGGCCGCCTATTCGGCAGAAAATGTGTGCCGGGGAATCCCTTGCTGTGCTAGGCTTTTGGTGACAATCCTACGTTGGAGTCCGGATGCCCCGCGCCCAGTGCTCAAGCTGCGCAGACTCCGGCATTTGCCCAGAATGCCGTGGAGAGGGCAAGCGGGTGCGGGTCTACGGCATACTCTTCCTGCGTCGCCGCGAAGTGGTGACCTGCAAGCTCTGCCGCGGCTGGGGCGGCTGCAGGCTCTGCTCGGCACCCGATCAGGAAGAGCAGGGCGCGCATGCCGGCCAGCGGGAGACGGTGCGCGTCCGGCACCTGCGGCGCGTGGGCGGCGGATCGGGCTGAGCCCGGCTTCAGGACCTCTTCCCGAGCAACAGGTGCCCGCATGATGCGCCGTGCCCTGCTGGTTGCCTCCAACAGCACCTGGATGCGCGAGCGCGCCACCCGCTATCCATTCGTCCGGCGTGCTGTGCGCCGGTTCATGCCGGGCGAGACTCTCGATGAAGCTCTGGCCGCCGCGCGGGAGCTCCAGACGCGCGGCCTCGCCAGCATCACCACCTGGCTCGGAGAAAACGTCGAGGACGAAAGCCGCGCGGCCGGAGTGGCTGCCCATTACGTCGGCGCGCTGGATCGCATCGCGGATAGTGCCGTCGACGCCGAGATCTCGGTGAAGCTGACCCATCTGGGCCTGGACCTGGGAGAAGAAGTGGCGCGCCGGAATGTCACCATGATCGCGCGGGCTGCCCAGCAGGCGGGCCGCCGCGTCTGGATTGACATGGAGGGCTCGGCCTACACTGAAGCCACACTGGGTCTCTATCGCAAGCTGGCACCGGCCTACCGGTGCCTCGGGGTCTGCCTCCAGGCCTACCTGCGGCGCACCCCTGCGGATCTCGAAAGCCTCCTGCCGCTCAAGCCGGCGATCCGCCTTGTCAAAGGAGCCTACCGCGAGCCGCCTGCGCTCGCCTTTCCGCGCAAAGCCGACGTCGATGAGGCCTGGATGCGGCTGGCAGTGCGCTTGCTCGGCGCGAGCTCGGGTGATGCCGGGGTCTGGACGGTCTTCGGCACGCACGATCCGCGGCTGATCCGTAAAGTCGAGGATCATGCGGCGGCCCGGAGGATCGCCCGCGACCGCTTCGAGTTCGACCTCCTCTACGGCATCCGGCGCGACGAGCAGGAGCGGCTGGCGCGTGCCGGTTACCGGGTGCGCGTTCTGATCAGCTACGGAAGCTATTGGTATCCGTGGTACATGCGCCGCCTCGCGGAGCGGCCGGCGAACCTCTGGTTCGTGGCCCGCAGCATGCTGAGGGCGTGAGCCCCGGGAGGACGTCGGGATGATCCGGTCGCAGCAGCTGTTCGCATCCAGCCTCGTGAGAGTGCTGCTCCACGATCACCCCCCGGGATCGCCTCATCTCGATCCACTCGAAGAGGTGGCCGACAGCCATGTCATCAGCTTCGTCACACGGGGAGCGTTCTGCCTGCAGCACGGGCGCCGCCAGTGGCGCTTCACGCCCCATGAGCTGCTCATCACGAGGCCGGGCTTTGCCTACCGCTGCCATCACGAGGAGATCGAGCCCCGGGATGCCTGCCTTTCGATCGTCTGCCAGCCCATCGCGATGGCGCGCACGTCTGGAGAATCCGGCGCGCTGATCGACAGCTTCGTCCCGGTGGTGGCGCTCACCAGCCGTCTGGCCTACCTGCGCCACCGGCTGCTGCGGGCGCTGGCGGACGATCCCGAGCCGATGGAAGTCGAGTCGATCGCGACCGAGACGGCGGCGGCGCTGAGCCGCGAGCCCGCCACCTCTCACTCGCAGGCCCAGCTCGACTGGTATGCGCAGCGTGTGGATGCCGCGCGCGATCTGTTCGAGCGCACCTACGCGTACCCTCACTCGCTCGGATCCGTCGCGCGTTACGTCGGCATGAGCCCGTTTCACTTCAACCGGGTCTTCCGGCAGCTTGCCGGCATGCCGCCGCACCGGTACCTGATGCGCGTCCGCATGGCGAGGGCCGCGGACCGGCTGCTCGAAGGTGATTCGGTCACTCAGGCGGCGCTGCACACGGGCCATCACAACCTGAGCCATTTCACCAGGCAGTTCCGCAGCCTCCACGGTGTGTCGCCGTCGCGCTACGCGCGCACCAACGCCCGCCTGTCAGCTTGTTAGAGATCTAGCAAGAAACCGCAAGCGGCCTCCCGCACCATCGCCTACGCTCAGGTGAGCATTCGTTCGTGCCAAACGACTCAGGCAAAGGAGGAAGCGGTCGTGCTGGATCATGTGTCGCTCAAGGTGAAGGACTTCGGCAAGAGCAAGGCGTTCTACCAGAAAGCGCTGGCGCCGCTGGGCGTGCGGATGATCGCCGAGTACGAGACGTCGGCCGGATTCGGCCGCGGCGAGGAGGCGTCGCTATGGATCGGCGCCGGGACAGCTCACAGCCCGGCCATTCATGTCGCCATCGCCAGCCCGGACAAGGCCGCGGTGGGCGCGTTCCACGCGGCAGCGCTCAAGGCAGGCGGCAAGGACAACGGCGCGCCTGGCCCGCGCGCCGACTACGGGCCGCGCTACTACGCCGCCTTCGTGCTCGATCCGGACGGCAACAACCTCGAGGCCGTCTTCAACAAGTAGGAACAGACGGGCCCGGACGCGCCGGGGAAGCGGCGCCTCAGCCCGACGTGATCCGGGTCCCCTCGCGAGCCACCGAGACGGTGATCAGCCAGACACCGGTCTCGCCCGCCGCGGGCTCCACCCGCGCCGAGCCGGACCAGGGAATGCTCACATCATCCACGAAGCTCCAGGTCCCCTCGCTGCGGCGCGCCTGAGCGGTTGGCGCAGATGCCTTCCACTCACGCATGTTCTCCAGGGTCGCCTTGACACGCTCCAGCAACACGGCCGGCGCAACGTCCGACTTGATCCTGTAGCGCGCCTCCCATCGGTCGCGATCCCCCGAGGTGCTGAGCATCTCGACGGCGTCCCAATCCTCCCCCGACAACTGCGGCATGTGCTGCTCGGCCAGTGCGCCGCGCGCGTAGCCGGCGTCGGGCTTCCAGTCGTACTCGAGCTGCAGCGCGGTGCGCTGCGCTGCCGCCAGCCCGCGGATCTTCGAGACCAGGTAGAGCGAGGAGTCCAGCCCGGAGGACAAACCCGTCGAGGTGATCACCTTTCCGATATCCACCCATCGCTGGTCGGTCACGACCTGGATCCCGGGGGCAGCCGATCTCAGCTGATCGAGCTGGTGATAGAAGGTGGTGGCCCTCTGGTTGTCGAGCAGACCTGCCTTGGCCAGGATGAAGGCGCCGTTGCACACCGAAAGAACGTGGGTGGCCTTGCCGGCTGTCTTTCCCACCCACTCGATGCTCACCGCATCTGCGGTCACGCCTCTCACACCGCCGCCGCCGGGCACCATGAGGATTGTGGGGACAGGGCTGTCGGCGAAGCTGTAACGGGGAGTGACGCTCATCCCCATCGCCGTGGTGATCGGCTTGACCTCCTTGGCGACGGTGAAGACCTCGAAGCCGGCCTGTCCGAACACTTCCCAGGGCGCCGTGTAGTCGATAATCTGCACGCCGGGGAAGAGCAGGATCGCCACCCGCTGGATCTCGCTCTTCTTGATGAGCTTCATCCGGCAGGCGGTGCAGGTGCCCGCCTTGTCGGCAACCTTGTCGTCCTCCCCGCAGCCGCATGGCGGGCAGACGTAGCCATCCTCGCCACCGGCCTGCTGCGCCACCATGGGCGGCGCGGCGATCCCTGCGAGCGTGAGCAGCAGTGCCGCAAGCCAGCGGCGGGCGTAACGGGTGCGCGATGTGTTCACGGGAAACCTCCCCTTGCTTGCCGGCATGCTGATTGTACGCGTGAAAGCCGTGAAGTTCACCGCGCAGCGCCGGCGGCGATCAGGTGGTTCCTGGACCTGATGTAGAGGACCCCTTCCGAGAGCGCGGGGGTGGCCATCGTCACCTCCCCCAGGTCATTGGTGGCGATGATCTGTGGGCTCGCGCCGGCCGACAGCACGAACACCTGCCCGGCTTCGCTCGTGTAGTAGATCTTGCCGTCGCCGGCCACCGCCGAGGGAGTGAACCCGGTGGTGCCGTCGCCGATCCGCTGCTCGTTGAGGATCTCCCCTGTCGTGGCGTTGTGAACCTTGAGCGACCCGTTGTCGCGGCACACATACAGATGATCGCCGTAGACCAGCGGCGTCTGCATGTAGGCCCCGCCGCGCGGCACCGACCAGGCGATCTGGGCTCCCAGCGGCGAGCCTGTCTCGGCGCTGAGCTCACCGGACGCGTCGGTCCGGATGGCATAGACGGGCGATCCGGCTCCATGGGCGTTGGTGATGTAGATGAGGCCGTTGGCCACCACCGGCGTGGGAACGGGGATGTCACCGCCGCCGCGGAGCCACCAGACCGGATGCCCCGTGCCTGCGTCGTAGCCACCGATCTGCTTCCAGCCGTTGGCCACCACGCGCGCGCCCCCCGCAGAGGCGTGCACGGTGGGGGTGCTCCAGGTGGGGACATCCTGGCGCGGCGTGCGCCACAGCTCCTGGCCATCTTTCAGGCTGAAGGCGGCGATGAACCCCCCGCCCTGCACGTCGCACTGCACGATCACCTTGCCGTCATGCATGATCGGGCTGCTGCCGAAGCCCCATTGCGCCTGCCGCATGAGGTAGTAGCCGGAATCAAGAGTGCCCAGGTCCTTCTGCCACAACAGAGCCCCATCGCGGTCGTAGACGTAGAGCCCCTCCGAGCCGAACAAGACCACCACGTGTTTGCCGTCAGTGGCCGGCGTAGAGTTGGCGTGGGATGCCTTGGTGTGGCGCTTGATCCTGGGTGTCGCGGTGATCGCCGTGCGCTCCCAGACGATCGCGCCGGTCGTCTTGTCGAGGCTGTAGACCACGAAGCGCTGCTCTCCTTCATCGGGCACCGGCTCGATGTTGCCGTAGAGACCCACCTTGAGCGACGGCTCTTCCTGCGCGCCCACCGCGCTGGTGACGTAGATCCGGTCGCCCCAGATCACGGGGCTGGAATGGCCCAGTCCGGGGATGCGCGTCTTCCACAGGATGTTCTCTCCCCGCTCGGCATTGAAATTGACAGGCAGCGCGTGGCCGTCCGAAATACCGCTGGCATCCAGGCCGCGGTACGAAGGCCAGTCCACCCCGGGGCGCGGCCCTGCAGGCGCCGCCATCGCAGGCGCGGATGGCGCGGCCGGCGCCGATTGCGGTGCTGCCTTCGCGCGGCATGCCATCAGACACAGTGCCATGCAGGCCGCCGCGCCTGCCCCCACCCACCTCGGTGCTGCCTCTGGATGCCTCGTCATGTCAACCATCCTCCATATCGCAGGTCATTCTAACCGGCGCGAGGCTGCATCTGATAGCCTCGCGCGCGATGCTCCGTCATGCAAGAACAAAGGTGGCGCCATGGTCACCAGACGCGGGTTCCTGAAGTCATCCGCCATGCTCCCGCTGCTGCTTGGGCAGGAAGGGGAGGGGATCTCTCCCACGTCGAAGCCATCGCTTCCCCATGTCGCGGTGATCGGCGCGGGAGCCATGGGAGGCTGGACCGCATGGCACCTGCTGCGGCTCGGCGTGAAGGTGACGATCGTCGACGCCTGGGGGCCGGGCAACTCCCGCTCCAGCTCCGGCGGCGAGACGCGCGTCATCCGGACCATCTACGGCGGCTCGCGGCGTCACATCGAATGGAGCGCACGTTCCTTCGCCCAGTGGCGCGAGATGGAGAAGAGCTGGGGCCGGCCGCTCTACCATCGCACCGGCGCGCTCTGGATGTTCGCCGGGCCGGACGACTACGCCCGGTCGTCTCTCGAGGCGATGACCTCGCTGGGGATGGCGGCGCGCGAGCTGTCCCTGGAGGAGGGGTGGAAGCGCTTCCCGCAGATCAGCTTCGAGGGAATTCGTAGCGTCTTTGTCGAGGAAGAGGCCGGCTACATTACGGCCCGGATCGCCTGCGAGGCGGTGCTGGAGTCGTGCAGGCAGCAGGGGGCCGAATACAGGCAGGCGGCGCTGGCGCAGTTTGAAAACCATCCCGCCGCGCGCCACCCCGGCTCCCCCTTCATGACGTTGTCGGACGAGACGAGGCTGAAGGCCGATCTCTATGTTCTGGCCTGCGGCCCCTGGCTGGGCACGCTGCTGCCGTGGTCCGTAGGCGATCTGATACGGCCCACGCGCCAGGAGGTCTTCTTCTTTGGTCCTCCAAAGAGCGACACGCGGTTCGATGAGGGAAACCTGCCTGTCTGGATCGAGATGGGAGGGTCGATCTTCTACGGCATTCCGGCCGCCCAGGGACGCGGATTCAAGATCGCCGACGACACGCGCGGCGAGCCGCTCGACCCGACATTCGGCGACCGGGTCCCTTCCGCGGAAGGGATCGAGCGGGCGCGCCGCGCGATGGCGGCGCGCTTCCCCGCCATGGCGCAGGCTCCGCTGCTCGAGGCTCGCGTCTGCCAGTACGAGAACACCCCCGACGGCGATTTCATCGTAGATCGACTGGCCGGGCGATCCGACACCTGGATCGTGGGGGGCGGCTCGGGGCACGCCTTCAAGATGGGACCGGCGATCGGCGAGCACGTGGCCCGCGTGGTGCTGGGTCGCGCCGCTCAGGATCCATCGCTGCGCTTGAGCCGCTTCAAGCAGAGCTGACGGCCGGCCCGGGGCCCCGGCCGTGGTACGATACGCCCCTCATGCCTCCCACATCGGCCCCGCCCACCATCCTCTGCCTGTCGAGCTATTTCAAGGGGAACCGCTTCCTGCAGGCCTGCAAGGAGGCCGGATGGCGCGTGATCCTGGTGGTGCGCGAAGCGGTGCTCAGCGAGCCCTGGGCCCGTGAGTCCTGTGACGAAGTGTTCGCCCTTCCCTCGCTGTTCGATCGGGCGGCGGTGATCAAGTCGATCGCCTATCTGGCGCGCAGCCGGCAGATCGACCGCATAGCGCCTCTTGATGACTTCGACGTCGAGATGGCCTCCACGCTGCGCGAGCACATGCGCATCCCCGGCATGGGGGAGTCCACGTCGCGCTACTTCCGCGACAAGCTGGCGATGCGCGAGCGCTGCCGCGACCGCGGCATTGCGGTTCCCGAGTTCATCCACGTGCTCAACGCCGACCGGGTCGCCGCCTTCCTGCGCGACGTGCCCCCGCCCTGGCTCATCAAGCCGCGCTCGTCGGCCAACTCCTGGGGTATCGCCAAGTTCCACGAGGCTGGCGATCTGCAGCGCCGCGTCGAGGAGCTGGGAGATGATCGATCCAACTGGCTCATCGAGCGCTATCTCCCCGGCGATGTCTATCACGTGGACGGAGTGATCTGCGGTGGGCGTATCCTCCTGGAGGAGCCGCACAAGTACCGGCGTCCGCTGATGGACGTGGCCAAGGGGGGCGGCATCTTCGCCACGCGGACGCTGGATCGCGGCTCGGACGAGGCGCGCGAGCTGGTCGCGATGCACCGCGAGGTGGTGCGCCACTTCGGGTTCGTCAATGGAGTGACTCACATGGAGTTCATCCGCGCCCGCGAGAACGGCCGTCTGCACTTCCTGGAGACCGCGGCGCGCGTCGGGGGCGCGCACATCTACGATCTGGTGGAAGCCGCCACCGGCGTGAGCCTCTGGACTGAATGGGCACGGCTCGAGATGTTCCAGGGGGATGGAAACTACAGTATGCCCGCGGCGCGCCAAGACTATGGCGGACTGATCGTGGCCCTCGCGCGGCAGGAAAGCCCCGACACATCGTGCTTTTCCGACCCCGAAGTGGTGGTGCGGCTGGGCAAGAAGCACCATGTCGGGCTGGTGCTGCGCTCCGATTCCCCCCGGCGGATCGAGGAGCTTCTGGACAGCTACGAGCCGCGCATCGCGTCGGACTTCCTGACGACGCTTCCGGAGTCGGCTCCGGCACAGTGAGCCGATCCTCATGAGCGCCTTCACGTTCGGTCACCGGATGCTCGAGCACTGGCCGCTCGATCCATCCATCACCTACCTCAACCATGGCACGGTCGGGGTGACGCCGCGCCGCGTCCTGGAGGCGCAGCGCAGAATCCGCGATGAGATCGAAAGGCAGCCATCGCACTTCATGCTGCGCGAGCTGTCGGACTGGGTGGGCCGGCAACGCTCCGAACCGACTCGGCTGCGCCGGGCCGCGGCCCAGGTGGCCGCCTTCGTCGGCGCGCGCGGCGACGATCTGGCCTTCGTGGACAACGCCACAGCAGGGGCAAATTCAGTGCTGCGATCTCTGCCTTTCGATTCCGAAGACGAGATCCTGATCACCGGCCAGACCTATGGCGGCGTGGCCCGGGCCGTGGAATACGCCGCCAGCGTGCGAGGCGCCCGCCGGCGCGTGGTGGAGGTCCCCTACCCGCGGTTCGATCCGGACGAACTGGTGAAGAGGATCGAGGCGGGCATCGGAGAGCGGACGCGCCTCCTGCTGATCGACCACGTCGTCTCCGAGACGGCGCTCATCATCCCTGTGCGGGAGATCGCGCGGCGCTGTCATGCCCGCGGCGTGCCGGTGCTGGTGGACGGGGCCCATGCCCCCGGGATGCTCGATCTCGACATCGGCTCGCTCGGCGTGGACTGGTACGCCGCCAACCTGCACAAGTGGGCCCACGCCCCGAGAAGCTGCGGCATTCTCTGGGCCGCGCCCGAAAGGCAGGCAGGGCTGCACCCGCCCGTCATCTCGTGGGGCCTGAACACAGGATTCCTGGCGGAATTCGACTGGGTGGGCACGCGGGATCCTTCGCCCTGGCTGGCGGCGCCCGAGGGGATCGCCTTTCTGCGCGAGATGGACTTCGCGGCCGTGCGCAGCTACAACCACGCGCTGGCCTGGGAGGCGTCTCAGATCCTCAGCCGGCGATGGCGCGTCCCGCTCGAGATCCCGGAAAGCTGTATCGGCTCCATGGTGACCGTGCCGCTGCCCGAAGTGCTGGGACACGATGAACAGCAAGCTGGAGCGCTCCGCGACCAGCTCCTGTTCGAAGATCGCATCGAAGTCCATGTCCACCACGGCCACGGCCGCCTCTGGGCCCGCGTCTCCGCGCAGGTCTACAACGATCGCAGCGACATCGAGCAACTCGCGGAGGCTGTCGCTCACCGCGCTGACCTCAAGTAACGGACTTTAAGCAGACCGAGGGCCTCGAAGGCCCGAGGTCTGCAATCCCCCTTTGCCCTGGGGGGTGGGTCGGAAACATCGCCGCATGCCCGGATGGGCCGCCGGGTACTCCTCGAAGCGGGCCCTCGTGAGCGAGCCTGCCTGTCCGAGCCGGGCGAGGACGGCGAGGGAGCGCGGAGCCGGGCACGGCCCGGGGCAGCGCGCAGGCGTGCCCGCGAGAGGAGGTACCCGGCGGCCCCGGCGAGATTGACGCGAAGATTCCGGCGGGGGTAGATTCGCGCGTTGGCCACGACTCCTGGCCGCCCGGCGACTGAACGCAGACGGATCACTGGAGAAACGCCACTCATGAAGAGCCAGCTCTTCGCCACAAAGCCACTCAAGCTCCTGCTCGAAGAGATGAAGGGCGAGAATCGCCTGCGCCGCGTGCTGGGCCCGGTGCAGCTCACCAGCCTCGGAGTCGGCGCCGTCATCGGCGCCGGCATCTTCGTGGCGACGGGCGCCGCCGCCCGCAATGTGGCCGGCCCTTCCCTGATGCTCTCCTACGCGGTGGCGGGGATGACCTGCATCTTCGCCGCCCTCTGCTACGCCGAGTTCGCCTCCATGGTCCCCGTGGCCGGATCGGCCTACACCTACGCCTACGCCACGCTGGGCGAGATGTTCGCCTGGATCATCGGGTGGGACTTGATCCTGGAGTACGCGGTGGGCGCCGCCACCGTGGCGAACGGCTGGTCGAGCTACTTCAAGACGCTGCTGCCGAAGATCGGGATCACCCTGCCCGAGGGGATCGCGCGCGCGCCGATGGCCTACGATGCCACCACCGGCCACTTCGTCGCCACGAACGGCATCATTGATCTGCCCGCCGTGATCATCGTGGCGATCGTCACTGCGGTGCTCGTCAAGGGAATCCACGAAAGCGCCTCGTTCAACGCCACGATGGTCGGTGTCAAGCTGGCTGCCGTGCTGTTCGTCATCATGGTGGGCGCCTTCTTCATCAGCCCTTCCAACTGGGTCCCCTTCGCCCCGTACGGATACGGCGGCGTGACGATTCTCGGGCACATGGTCTGGGGCCAGGCGGTGGGCGGCACTCCCGTGGGGATGCTGGCCGGCGCCGCGATCATCTTCTTTGCCTATATCGGCTTCGATTCGGTCTCGACCCACGCCGAGGAGGCCAAGCGGCCCAACAAGGATGTCCCGATCGGCATCATCGCGTCGCTGCTGATCTGCACGGTGCTCTACATCGCCGTCGTGGCGGTGCTGACGGGGATGGTCCCATCAAACCAGATTGACAGCGGCGCGGGCGTCTCGAGCGCCTTCAAGCATGTAGGACTGGGATGGGCCGAGGTGATCATCGCGATCGCCGGCGTGGCCGGCATCACCTCGGTGCTCCTGGTCATGATGCTCAGCGCGCCGCGGGTCTTCCTCGCCATGGCCCGCGACGGCATGGTGCCGAAGGGATTCTTCGGGGATGTCCACCCCAGGTTCCGGACTCCATGGAAGAGCACGATCCTCATCGGTCTGTTCGTCGCCGTCGCCGCCGGGCTGCTGCCGATCGAGGCGCTCCTCCAGATGACCAATATCGGAACGCTGTTCGCCTTTGCGATCGTGTGCGCCGCCGTGCTCATCATGCGCCGCACCAACCCGGATGCCGAGCGCCCGTTCCGCTGTCCCATGGTCCCGCTGCTGCCGATCCTGGGAATCCTCTGCTGCCTGCTGCTGATGCTCTCGCTGCCGGCGGCGAACTGGTGGCGCCTGTTCGTCTGGCTGGGGCTCGGGCTGGTCATCTATTTCCTCTACAGCAAGAGACACAGCGTCTTGGCGCGCCAGCGGGCGGGGGCATGAGCAGCGTCACACCTTGATGGCGTGGACTGAAACAGCCTCTTGACGCCAGTGGGCATTGCGGGTAGAAGGTGAGTGATGCTCTCCCTTCCGTCGCGGCGCTCCGCGCTGCCCGCAATGCTGCTCGCGGCCTCTTTCGTGGCGCCCGCCTCCGCCGACACGGTGGTTCTCGAGGTGACGCACACTGCGTCCGCGAGTGAGGCGGAGCTGACCTGGAGCGGCGGTCTGGCGCCATACCAGGTCTACCGCGCCTCTGCTCCGGGCTCCGTGGCCCAGCGCCCCAATCTGATCGACAGGACCAGCCTGGAGTCGTACCTGGATCCGGGAGCGCCGCCGCCGGGCAGCGCCTTCTATTACCGCGTTCTCGAGGGGGTTTGCGGCGACGCGATCGCCGACCTCGATGAAGAGTGCGACGGCGCCGACCTGGCGGGCGAGACCTGCGAGAGCCTCGGATTCGCCGCGGGGACGCTGCTGTGTGACGCCGCCTGCGCCTTCGATGCGAGCCAGTGCTCCGGTCCCGGCAGCCTGAACCTGACCCTGACGCGCTCGGGTGCGGGGATCATCACCGTCAATGGCTCGGCGAGCTGCACGGGGACCTGCTCGCAGACCACACAGCATCCCAGTAACTCCATGGTCACGCTGGTGGCGCAGCCCCAGAACGGCAGCGGGCACTACTTCGGGGGTTGGGGCGGCGACTGCTCGGGGATTCTCAGGACCTGCGTCGTGTCGATGACTCAGGCGCGCCACGTCACCGCGAGCTTTGCTCCGCTCACACACAACCTGGCCTTCGTCAGCTCGATGACGTTTGCAGCAAACCTGGGAAGCTCCTTCCCCTACGATCAGCGCTGCAACCAGCTTGCGGCCGCCGCGGGAATCAACAACGCCTTCGGCAACGACTACACGGCCTGGATCGCCGACACCGCCGCCTCCCCCACGACGCGCATGTCACCCAATGCGCGCGGCTGGATCCGGCTCGACGGCGCTCCGCTTGGCGATACCCTCGCTGACATGCTGGGCAGCAGCGTGATCTTCCACCCGGTGCGCATCGACGAGCTGGGACAAGACACCGGCAGCGTCCTGGTCATGACGGGGACGCGCCCCGACGGCTCGGCGGGGTTTACCTGCAACAACTGGTTCGGATCCGGAACGATGACATTCGGTTTCTCCGGATTCGGGCCGGGCGGATGGACCAGCTTCGGCATCGCGGGCTGCGCCGCGTCGGGCCGCATCTACTGTCTGGGCAACAGCCGGTCGGCCCCGGTGAGCATCACGCCCGAGGCGGGCAAGCTGATCTATCTGAGCGGGCCCTTCCCGCCCTCCATCCTCGCCAGCCCCGAGGACCAGTGTCAGGCCGACATCCCAGTAGGAGTCACCGCCGTGAGGCCCCTGCTGGCCACCTCCACGACGCCGGCCGGCAGCGCTCTGGATCCGGGCCAGACGTACGTCCGTCTGGACGGCGTGCTGATCGGCACCGGAGCCGAGCTGATCACCCAGACGAAGCTCCACAGCGGTATCTGGCAGACCGGCGCGGGCGACTACGTCAGCAGCCCGTTCGCCTGGACGGGCCACCCGGACCTGACCGGCCGTCCCAGCCCGGCCGACACCTGCGAAGAGTGGCAGTCGTTCTTCGACATGGCCGGCGTGGGATACGCCTCGGCAACCAATGCCCTCTGGTTCAATGGCGGAACGCTTCCCTGCTCCACCAACGGCGTCCGGCTCTACTGCGTGGAGCAGTAGCCGGAGATCAGGGCAGGCTCTTCGGCTTGGTACTTCCCGCAGGGCGATCGGGCAGCTCGTAGCCGCCCATGTCCGGGGCGATGAAACCGTCGCTGTTGCCATCCAGAGGCCGCGCGCGGCCCTCGATGTCGGTGCCCGGCACCCCGCCCGAATCCTTCCCGATCGATGCATGGGCTGATCCGCTGGAGCCTGAAGTCGTTGGGCCCCCGGAACCCGGGAGGCAGCGAGATTTTGCCGTTGCGTCCGGCCCATCATGCATCGGTACGGCGGCGCAACGCCCCGGAATCGATATATCAGGTGATCTGCCAAAGGACTGCTTGACGATATGACCATATCAGACTATCTTCTGGTCATGAAAACCGCGGGGATCGCCGACCTGAAGGCCAGACTCAGCGAATACCTTCGGGAGGTGCGCCGTGGCCGCACGCTGGTCGTCGTCGACAGGAACACACCCATCGCGAAGCTGATCCCATACTCCGGCGAGACCGAAGTGCTCAGCGTGCGCAAGCCCCTGCGTCGCTTCCGCTCCCTGCAGAAAGTGCCGCTGCCGCCTCCCCTGAAGTACGGGGGAGACATCGTCGAGCTGCTCCTGGCTGAGCGTCAAGGCGAGCGGTGATCGCCTACCTTGACTCGTCCGTCCTGCTTCGCATCATCGTCGGACAGAACGATCGATTGGCGGATTGGAGCGAGATCCGGGACGGCGTGGCCAGCGCACTCGTCGAAGTCGAGTGCCTGCGTACGCTGGATCGGTTGAAGCACCAGGCTCGCATCGGTGACGCGGATCTCGCATCCCGCAGGGAGGCGGTCTTCAGACTCACCGAGGAGCTCGAGCTGGTGGAGCCCACGCGAGCTGTCCTGGCACGGGCCTCTCTCCCGCTTCCGACTCCACTGGGTACGCTCGACGCGATCCACCTGGCCACCGCCATGCTCTGGCAGGAGAAGGAGCGACAGCCCCTGGTCATGGCCACTCATGATGCCGCCCTCGGTGTCGCGGCGCGCGCCTGCGGTCTGCGCGTACTGGGAGTTTGAGCTTCCCGCTTGATTCAGGCTTCGCCATCGTTGCCCGCGCGCGGGCGGCGCCGGGCGGATCCTCGCCGGCCTGCCAGCTCGCGGTCGGCGAAGGCGACCACCTCGACGACTTGCTCGAGGGGCCGCTCCAGCCGGGGATCCTGGCTGCTGCGCAGCACCACTTCCTTGGCGAAGAGCATCGCCAGATAGCGCAGCTTGAGGGCGGGGCGTCCCTCCAGCGCGCGGTAGTCCCGATGCCCGATGTTGACCTGCCAGCGACCATCCTCCAGCCGCGAGCGCCAAGGCGCGCCGCCGGCGTCGACCAGATCGGGCTCCGGGATCCCCTCTTCGGCGCGGCCCGACGGGATCTCGGTCACCACCTCCACCTCCACGCCGGCCTCCGCCTGCCGCTCGCCCGCGTGGGCGCGCACGCGCAGCGTGCCCGTGGCCGGTTCGGCGGCCGCATGCAGCGTCACCCGATTTCGGGATTCGTCCGAAACCTCCAGTTCCCCGACATCCCCCTCGATCTGCCAATCGAAAGCGACCAGGCCCTCCACCTGCCTGCCGTCCGCGTCGAGCGCCGCGGCGCGGGCGCGGCGGGTGCCGCGGCACTCCACGCGCACGGGAGAGGGAGTGAGCCGCACCTGCGCCAGGGGGCCGGGCGGGAGCAGGTCAGGCTCCCGATCCACAGGCAGAGCTTCGTCGGCGTCGTTCGCGACCTCCACGCCGGCCGCCACCGCACCGGCGCCCCCGTCACCGTCGAGCCCAGAGGGGGGCTCCTCCCTGCGGGGCTGGACGGGCAGCATCTCGTAGCGCGGCCGCTGGCGGTAGAAGTCCTTGAAGGCGCGCTGCAGATCGCGGACCATATCGCGATCCAGGATCTCCTCGCGGCGGCGTTCGAGGGCTTCGAGGAACCCAAGCAGGGCCGGTTCCAGACCCGCAAGCGCCCGGGCGAAGGCCCCCGCGGCGGCGTCCGGCACGAAGCCGCGCCGGCTGCCCGGCGTCACCTGGAAAGCCGGAAAGTCCACCAGCCCCGTGAGGCGGGGATCGGTCCAGGGAGAATGGTCCAGGCCCAGCGATCCCAGCTCTTCGAAGCTCTCGGCGACCAGGGTGCCGGAGCAGTAGACCGCGAGCGGACCGGTGGCGCGATCGTCTCCGGCGGGCGCGGCGACATAGATCTCCAGCTTGATGGAGGCCGACCCCGGAACCTCAACCGATGTCAATCCGTCGATCCTCTCACCCAGGAACCGCGGTGGCCGGACCGCGACGACCTTCTGCGATCGGCCCCGCGACATCCGATCCTCGATGACCAGATCGACGTTGCGGGACAGGAGCTGTCCCCGCAGCTCGGCGGCCAGGAAATCAGCGGCGCGCCGCGCCCCCAGGACGCTCATCGACTCCCGGTGCAGCCCCGCCACCACGACGCGGGTCCAGCGCTCGTCGATGGGGAGACGTCCTCGCAGCGGCTCGATGAGGAAGTCGGGCCGATCCCGATGCAGCACGAGCTTGTGTCCGCGCTGGCCCGGCAGGACCGATCTCATCTCCAGCGTGCCGCCGAGGCTCCAGAAGCCCAGCAGGCCGATGCCATACTGTCCCTGCGTCATCAGCTCGAGGCGCTGCTGCGGGGAAAGGGACTTCTTGCGGCTGTGGCCGACGTGCGTGGCGATGTAGCGTAGCGCCTCGGGACGATCCAGCTCCGGGATGATCCCCTCGCCGTCGTCGAGGATGCTCAGGCAGGCGACTCCACGCTCACGTGCCCTCACCACTCGGATGGACCGGGCACCTGCATCCAGAGCGTTCTGCACCAGCTCAGCAAGGGCCTTGCGGGGATCGGGCTGACTCAGCGCAAGCCATCGGATCAGCTCGAACGGGTCGTGCGGGCGCAGCCGGCCCCGGACGGTATCCTGTTCGATGCGGCGCTTCCGGCGCGCCGGAGCCGGTATCTGCTCCGACATTCAGCGGACGTTACCACATGCCCGCGCTTGTCGACCGTGTTACATTTCTGGCGTGATCACCTACGCCGACATCCTGAGCGCGCGCGAGCGAATCCAGGGCGTCGCGCACCGGACCCCGGTGCTGACGTCGCGGCAGTTCAACGAGCTGGCCGGCTGCAAGGTGTTCTTCAAGGCCGAGAACTTCCAGCGCGCGGGCGCCTTCAAGTTCCGCGGGGCCTACAACAAGATCGCTTCGCTCACACCCGACCAGCGCCGCGTCGGCGTCCTGGCCTACTCCTCGGGCAACCACGCGCAGGCCACCGCCCTCTCGGCGAAGCTGCTCGGTGCCCCCGCCGTCATCGTCATGCCCCACGACGCGCCCGCCATCAAAGTGGCGGCTACCAGGGGCTATGGCGCGGAGGTGATCTTCTACGATCGTTACGCTGAAAGCCGCGAGGAGACCGGCACGCGGATCTGCGCCGAGCGCGGCATGACTCTCGTGCCTCCCTACGACGACGACCTGATCATCGCGGGACAGGGCACCGCGGCGCTCGAGCTCATCGAGGAGGTGCGGGAGCTGGACATCCTGGCCGTCCCGTGCAGCGGCTGCGGCCTGCTGGCGGGCAGCTCGGTGGCCGCCAGGCATGTGCTGCCGTCGATCCGCATCTTCGGTGTGGAGCCCGAGGCGGGCAACGACACCTGGCGTTCGATGCGCAAGGGGGAGCGGGTGGAGATTCCCGTGCCCAGGACGATCGCCGATGGCCTGCAGACACCGTCGCCCGGGAAGCTGACCTTCCCGATCGTCCGGAAGCTGGTGGAGGACATCCTGCTGGTGAGCGACGACCAGCTGATCGACACGCTGCGATTCATCCTGGAAAGGATGAAGGTGCTGGTGGAGCCTTCCGGCGCCGCGGCCGCTGCGGCAGTCCGCCACCGCAAGGCGGATTTCGCCGGCCGGCGCGTCGGCGTCATCCTCTCGGGCGGCAACGTCGACCTGACGAAGCTGGCGGAGTTCATCCGGAAGTAAGCCACCGGCGGCATCGTGTATCCTCGCGGCGCATGAATGGCGCCCACGAGTTCCTCAGAACCATAGCGGTGGTCCTCTGTGTCGCCGCCGTCACCACGGTCATCTTCCAGCGGCTGCGCCAGCCGGTCGTGTTCGGCTACCTGCTGGCCGGGCTGATCGTCGGTCCGCACATCCCGATCCCGTTGGTGGCCGATCACGGGACGATCGAGGCACTCTCGGAGCTGGGCATCATCCTGGTCGTCTTCGGACTGGGCATCGAGTTCAGCCTGCGCCGCCTGATCCAGGCGGCACCCACTGCGGGGCTGGTTGCGGTCATCCAGACCAGCGCCATGGTCTGGTTTGGCTACCTCGTGGGCCAGATGTTCGGCTGGACCACGCTCGAATGCGTCTACGCCGGAGCGGTGATCGCCATCTCCAGCACCACCATCATCGTCAAGGCGTTCGAGGAGCAGGGGATCGGCGGGAAGTCCACCGAGCTCGTTTTCGGGATCCTGCTGATCGAGGATCTGATCGCCATCTTTCTGCTGGCGATCATGACCACGATCGCGGCCGGCTCCGATGTCTCCTCCGCAAGCCTCGGAGCGACGGCGCTGTTTCTGGCGATGTTTCTCGCCCTGCTGTTCTCCGGCGGCATGCTCTTCGTCCCGCGGCTCATCAAGTCGCTGGTGCGCCTCAACCGGCCCGAGACCCTGCTGGTGGCGAGCCTGGGGATCTGCTTTGCCGCGGCCCTGCTGGCACGCTACCGCGGCTACTCGGTGGCGCTGGGAGCCTTCATCGCCGGCAGCCTCATCGCCGAGTCGGGTGAGGGAAAAGTCGTCGAGAAACTGGTGCAGCCGGTCACGGATATGTTCGCCGCGGTGTTCTTCGTCTCGGTGGGGATGATGATCGATCCCGCCCTCGTCATCCTGCATTGGAAGGCAGTCCTCATCCTGACCGCCGTGGTGATCGCCGGCAAGCTGATCGCCGTTTCCGTCGGAGCCTTCTTCACGGGCCACGGGATCCACGACTCCGTGCGGACCGGGATGAGCCTGGCGCAGATCGGCGAGTTCTCCTTCATCATCGCAGGAGTCGGACTGGCCACGGGCGCCGTAGGGACGTTCATGTATCCCGTTGCGGTGGCCGTGTCGGCCATCACGACACTCACCACGCCGTGGCTTATCCGGGCCTCCGGCCCGGTGGCCGCCTTCGTGGATCGTAAGCTGCCGCGGCCCGTGCAGACCTTCGTCGCCTTGTACGGCTCGTGGATCGAGGGGCTGCGCCGCGCCCCCGGCGCGGTGACAGAGCGCTCGCGGCTGCGCCGGCGGATCGGCTGGATGCTTGCCGACGCGGCGATCCTGGCGGCCATCGTCATCGCCGCATCGCTCCGGATCGGGGCCTGGAGCTCCGCTGTGTCGCAGGCCACAGGCTTCTCCTTCGCCGCGGCGCGGCTGATGGTCCTGGCCGGCGTCCTGGCGGTCTGCACGCCGCTGGTGATCGGGCTGGTGCGCAGCGCGCGGGTCATCGGGCTGGCGCTGGCCCGGCGGGCCATGCCTCCGACTGCTGCAGGCATGGTCGACCTGGCGGCCGCGCCGCGCCGCGCTCTCGTCGCAACCCTGCAGCTGGCGCTGCTGTTTATCGTCGGCATCCCGCTGATCGCGGTGACGCAGCCCTTCCTGCCTTCACTGGGCGGCCCGCTCGTGCTGCTGCCGGTGCTGTCTCTCTTCGGCATCGCCTTCTGGCGCAGCGCGACCAACCTCCAGGGGCATGCCCGCGCCGGCGCCGAGATGATCCTGGAAGCTCTGTCGCATGGCGTTCCATCCGGACCGGCGGCGCTCGACATCCCTCAGCTTGCCCAGCTCCAGCCATCGCTTGCTGGCCTGGGCGATCCCGTCTGCGTGCAGATCTCCGACGGCTGCCATGCGGTGGACTGCACGCTGGCGGAGCTCAACGTGCGCGGCCTCACCGGCGCCACCGTGCTGGCGATCAAGCGGGCCGACGGACAGGTGGCGCTGCCCAGCGGCCACGAGGCGCTGCGCGCCGGAGATGTCCTCGTGCTGGCCGGCACCCAGGATGCCGTCAGCTCGGCGTCGGAGTTGCTTGCATCAGGAATGCCCGGCGCGGCCGGCGCCGTCCGGAGCTGAACTCTGCAGCGTTGACGGCCGATCTCAGCCTGTCAGCGCGGCAGATCGGATGCCGGCGGAATCACAAAAAAAACTGCCGCAGTCGCCGGGATGCCAGTAGATAAGGTCTGAGTCGAGGCTCGCGGGTTGAGCCGGGCGGCACGTCACATCCACGCTCAGCGGGGAGGGATCTCGTCGTCTTCCAGTGAAGGCTCGGGCTCCCGCTCCGTTGCGCCCCGGCGCGCTTCCTCACGGTTGAGCAGGCGCGCGCAGGCGTTCCAGCGCAGGAGCGATTCCTCGTTGCCGGCGGGGCGGATCTCGATGGCCTTCTCGAAGCTGTGCATCGCCTCGCGCAGCCATTCCTGGCCAACGCCCCCCGGAACGCCCCGGCGCGTCTCGGCCTTGCCCCAGCGCTCGGAGATCACGCCGGCGTAATAGATGCGCTCGTACTCATCGCGGAGCCGTCCCAGCAGCTCGCGCGCCGGCCCGACGCCGGCCGTCTGCCTGCGGCCGAACTGGTCGGTCATCGTCAGGATGAGCATGATGATCGCCTGCTGGTTGTCGGGCTCGGCGGCCAGGACGTCCCGGCAGATGCTCTCCGCCTCGCCGGGCTCGTTGAGCAGGCGGTAGCGCTCGGCCCGTGACAGTGCCCCGGCGATCGCCTCTTTCGAGATCTGCTTCAGCTCGTGCATGACCCCCTCCGGATGGTCATCGCGCGCCTGCCGGCCGCCGCAGCAGGCGCAGCAGACCGGCGAGCGGATCGTAGGCGGCGTCCACGACACGCTCCTTGAGCGGGATGATCGCATTATCGGTGATCGTGATCCCCTCCGGGCAGACCTTCGTGCAGCACTTCGTGATGTTGCACAGCCCGATGCCGTGCGCCTTCCTGAGATCCTCCACGCGGCTTTCGACATCCAGCGGGTGCATCTCCAGCGACGCCGCATGCACGAAGAACCGCGGCCCGATGAAACGCTCATGATGCTCGTGGTCCCTCAGGACATGGCAGACATCCTGGCAGAGAAAGCACTCGATGCACTTGCGAAACTCCTGCACGCGGTCGGCGTCGGCCTGCCCGAACCGCCAGGTGCCGTCCGGGGCGTCGGGAGGGCGCGGCTTGAAGGGTCGGATCGACTTCTTGACGCGGTAGTTCCATGAGACGTCGGTGACGAGATCCTTCACGGGCGGAAAGGCCCGCATCGGCTCGATGGAGATCGGCTCGCCGGGGGGAAGGGAGCTCAGCCGTGTCATGCACATGAGGCTCGGCCTGCCGTTGACCTCCGCCGAGCAGGAGCCGCACTTGCCGGCCTTGCAGTTCCAGCGCACCGCCATGTCGGGCGCCTGCCGCGCCTGGACATCGAGCACGGCATCGAGCACCACCATCCCCGCCGTTGCCTCGGTGGTGTAGTCCTGCGTCCGGCCTCCCTGCGCGCCGCCGCGCCAGATCCTCAGGGTGACGGTCTGGTTCATACCATCTGGGTTCAACCCATCTCGGTTCAACCCATCTCGGTTCAACCCATCTCCTTGATGACGCCCTGCAGCTCCCCGGGGATGTCCTGGAGCGGCTCGCGGCGCAGATCGGGCTGCCCATCGGAGCCCTTCTTGATTATCAGGCTCGTCCGGCCGAAGCCGTCATCCCTGCCGGGGAAGTCCTCGCGGAAGTGGGCCCCGCGGCTTTCGCGGCGCTCGAGCGCTGTCCGCGCGATCGCCTCGGCCACGACCAGCATCCCGGGAAGATCCAGCGCGGTATGCCAGGCGGCGTTGTACTCCCGGTTGCCGGGCGCCGCGACGTTCTGCGCGCGCTGCCGAAGCTGGCGGATCCCATCGAGCCCCGCCTTCATGTCGGCCTCGGTCCGCGCAATGCCGACCTTTTCCTGCATGAGCGCTTGTAGATCTTGCTGGACCTGGTAGGGACTCTCGCCTCCCGGCTTGCCTGCCCGATCGAAGGGCGCCAGAGCACGCGCGGCCGCCCGCCCGGCCTGTTCCTGGTCCACCTGTCCCGGCCGGCGCTCCGAGGCGAACCGCGCGGCGTGCTGGCCCGCCCGCTGGCCGAACACGAGCAGGTCCGAAAGCGAGTTGCCCCCCAGCCGGTTGGCGCCGTGCAGTCCGGCCGCGGCCTCCCCTGCCGCGAACAGCCCGGGCACGGTGGTCATCTGCGTGTCGCCATCCACCCGCAGCCCTCCCATCATGTAGTGGGTCGTGGGGCCGACTTCCATCGGCTCTTTTGTGATGTCGATGTCGGCAAGCTGCTTGAACTGGTGATACATCCCCGGCAGCCGCCTGCGGATGTGCTCCTCGGCGTTGGGGAGCTTCCTGCCTATCCAGGCGATGTCGAGGAAAACGCCGCCGTGAGGCGATCCACGCCCTTCCCGGATCTCACGCACGATGCAGCGCGCGACATGATCCCTGGTCAGCAGCTCGGGCGGCCTGCGCGCCTCGCGATCTCCCTGGGTGTAGCGCCAGCCTTCCTCTTCGCTGTCGGCCGTCTGCGCCTTGTAGTTGGCGGGGATGTCATCGAACATGAAGCGCTTGCCGGCGCTGTTGAGCAGGATGCCCCCCTCGCCGCGCACCGCCTCCGTGACCAGGATCCCCTGCACGCTGGGGGGCCAGACCATCCCGGTGGGATGAAACTGCACGAACTCCATGTCGAGCAGCTCCGCGCCCGCTTCGTACCCCAGGGCCAGTCCGTCGCCGGTGTACTCCCAGCTGTTGCTGGTGATCCTGTAGATCCGCCCCACGCCGCCCGTGGCGATGATGACGGCTCCCGCGCGGAAGATATGAAAACGCCCCTTCTCGCGATCGTAGCCGAACGCGCCAGCGATCCGCTCGCCATCCTTGAGCAGGGCCGTGATGGTGGTCTCCATCAGGAAATCGATCCCCTGGTGCACGCCGTGATCCTGAAGCGTGCGGATCATCTCCAGCCCGGTGCGATCGCCCACGTGGACGAGGCGCGGATACCTGTGGCCGCCGAAGTTGCGCTGCAGGATCCGGCCGTCGCGCGTGCGATCGAACAGCGCCCCCCAGGCCTCCAGCTCGCGCACGCGCTCGGGTGACTCCTTGGCGTGCAGCTCGGCCATGCGCCAGTTGTTGACGTAGGCGCCCCCGCGCATCGTGTCGGCGAAGTGAACTCTCCAGCCGTCGCGGTCGTCCGTGGTGGCCAGGGCGGCGGCGATCCCCCCCTCGGCCATGACGGTGTGCGCCTTGCCCAGCAGCGACTTGGAGACGACCGCCACCGTGGCGCCGGCCGCCGAGGCGGCGATGGCGGCGCGCAGGCCGGCTCCGCCCGCCCCGATCACCAGCACGCCATGCTCATGGGTCTGGAATTGGTGCATCGTCTCAGCGTCCTGTCACGTCCTGGCGTCCTGTCACGTCCTGGCGTCTTGTCACGTCCTGGCGTCCTGTCACGTCCTGGCGTCCTGTCACGTCCTGGCGTCCTGTCACCTAGATGAGTCTCCAGTCCGACCAGATCCCCATCGAGCAGAGCCTCACATAGAGGTCGGCGAAGGCCACCATGAACAGGCTGCACCAGGCCCAGCGCTGGTGGCCGCGGTTGAGGCAGCTGGCGCAGCGCCAGGCCATCGCCTGCGCCGGCGCGCCGGCGAGGCTGTCGCGGCGCCCTCCCACCAGGTGCCGCAGCGAGTGGCAGCCCAGCGTATAGCCGCCCAGCAGGACCACGTTGGCGGCAAGCACCAGCGTGCCCAGGCCGATGCCGAACGATTCGATGCCGGTCGCCGGGTCGGTGAACCAGAGCGCCTTCCAGACATCGATGGCCAGCACGACGATGAAAGCGAGCGCGACATAGAGAAAGTAGCGGTGGGCGTTCTGGATGATCAGGGGGAAGCTGTTCTCGCCGCGATAGTGCGCGCGCGGCTCGCCCACGGCGCAGGCGGGCGGGTCGGCCCAGAACCCCTTGTAGTAGGCGCCCCGGTAGTAGTAGCAGGTCATGCGGAAACCGGCGGGGGCCCACAGGATCAGCAGCGCCGGCGACCAGGGCAGCCAGGCGGGGATCCAGCCGGGCTTGGGCCCCAGCCAGGCGTGCGGCGAGTCGCCGAAGATCTCGGGTGAGTAGAAGGGGGACAGATAGGGCCCCCAGGCGTAATGGGCGTTCTGGAAGGCCGCCCAGGTGGCGTAGACCACGAAGCCGGTCAGGATCGAAAAAACCAGCGCCGGCTGGACCCACCAGGCATCCTTGCGCCGGGTCTGCCCGAAGCCCGATCGCGTCACGCGCTCCCCCCTCGGCCCTTGCGCCGGAGCCGCTTGTCCTCCGCAGAGCTGCTCTCACCGGGAGCGCCGGCAGGAGTCGAAGAATACCAAGCCGTCACGGCAACGGCGATGATCAGCATGGCCGCGCCGATCGGCACCAGCAGGACTCCGATGCCCGGGTCTCCCCCGTAGACCACGACCCCGCCGAGCAGGAAGCCCGCGGGAAGCAGGAGGCTTCCGGTGAGCAGCAGCGGGGAGATCTTTCCCTGCCACGGCGCGCCCCTGCCGATGTGCTGGGCGGTGATCGCGAAGAGGATGTTCACCACTCCCAGGAGCGCTCCATGCGCGTGGGCGAGGCGGAGCATCAGCCGTCTCGTCTCGTTCACGGCATCGAGGTACCAGCGCACTTTGAAACCGTGCATCGCTTCCAGGATGAGCCCCAGGGTCAGAAAGCAGGCAAGCATCATCCACCCGGCGCGCATGTGCCGGCGGGTGAAGTCCGCGCCCGAATCGGGGGTTGCGCTCACACGCGGGAGATTACCACGCGGGAGCCGGGGGAACGCCGCAGGGCGCCGCTGGCGATCATTCGTTCAGATAGATCGGCGAGTTGTCCCGCTGCGAGAGGAGCTGGCGGATGCGATCGTGCTGCATCTCGTGGCCCTTGCCCATCAGCAGGTCGCCGCGGCGCGCGCGCCCCGCCGAGACGGGCGTTCCTGCCCAGGTCTTGTGCACCCGCCGCACGCTGGCGGTCAGCTCGCTGCGCGAGCCAAGGAAGTCGTATTCGAGATCGGCGTACAGGGCGGAGCCGCGCAGTGCGCGGTGCGCCACCATCCGCACGGCATCGTAGTCATCCAGGAGGAGCTGGGACAGGTAGGGCGGGATCCAGTCCGCTCCCGAGATCTCCAGCGCCGGCCGCCAGCCCATGTGCCAGGCCACCAGCGCCCGCTGACCGGCGTCGCCGCGCAGGAGCCACATGATCGACGCGGCGAGGCTGCGTTCATCCTCGGAGAGATCCGGCTCAGCGATGCCATACCACGCCCTGAGATGCCCGGCGGTCCATCCGAGAGAGGCATCCAGATGGCAGAGATTGCAGGCGTTGGGCCGGCCGGTGTGCACAGTCACCGCCACGTCGGGGCTGTCGATCGTATGGCTGCGCATCGCCCGCAGAAGACCGTACGTCGTGTGCGGCATGTGGCAGTTCTGGCACCGGCTCCCGGTGGAGGCCGGCTTGTGATGCGTGTGCGCCGCGAGCGCGCCGTCGGTGCCGTAGGTCTTGTGGCACTGAAGGCATGCCGCATCCGAGTCGAGCGCGGGCTTGAGCTGATCGTCGGCCCATTCCGGCAGCGGCCTGGCGTCGCCGGGCTTCTGGTGCATCTCGTGGCATGACAAGCAGGTGAGAATACCCCGCTGCGGATCGCCATGCTCGTAGCAGGGAGACTCGATCAGGCCGTTGTACTCGCGTCCCGTGAGCCGGATCATCCCGTCGTTCCAGAACCTGTTGCGCATGAACAGCCGGTCTTCATCGAGGAGCTGGGCGATCACGGGGTCGCTCCGATCGGTGCTGTACCGGACAATCGCGCGCGACGCGGACAGCTCCTCACCCGGCCGGTAGGTAAACCCGTCGTCAGCCCACCGGGTGAAGTCGCTCATGTCGCCATGGCTGAGGACCCCGTGGCACTGTCCGCACACCTGCGAGGCCAGCCGCTCAGGCAGGCGACTGGGATTGACAATGCTGGCGTCAGGGTCATCGCTCATGTGCAGCCGGTAGCGGTGGCGCGGATCGCTGTTGAGGCGCGCGTGCTCCTCTCCGGGGCCGTGGCATGCCTCGCACGCGATGCCGAACTCGAGCACCCGCGTGTCCATGCCGCCCTCCACATCGAGACGGGGCCGGGCCTGCGTGGCATGACACTTGATGCACGTGACGTTCCACTCGCCGCCGTGCTCCGCGATCTGGCTCATGCCGGGAGGCGAGAGGAACGCTGAGTCGAGCGGCATCCAGCGCTTCTCCTCGAGGTGGTAGATCCAAGGAAAGGCCGCCACCTTCCGGCCGTCGCCCGTCGCGATCCAGAAGGCCTGCTGGTGATGGGAGCCGGTAGTGAGCACGACGCGGCCCTGGCTCCCGAGGGATGCCGCGCCCGGCCCTCCGCCCGACACGAAGAACGCATCGCCGTCCTGCGTCATGCGATAGCTTCTGCCCCGGATGACGACCTGATCGCCCGTGAACGGCGCGCGCACGGTGTCGGCCCCGGCCACCTGCGTCATCGTGCGGTGGTAGGAACGATGCCACGTCGCATGCTCGTGCGGATGGCAGGCCTGGCACGCGCCCGACGTGGTGAATCCCTCACGTGCTTCCCTGATTGGGCGGTCCGCCACGCTGGCCTCGGCGTGTGCTGCCGGCCTGAAGCGGACCGCGGCCCGGACCAGTCCGATGCACAGAGGGGCCCAGAGGATGAGGACACCGATCCGGACGAGGCGCGGGCGCCCGGCGAGCGCGCGCGCCAGCAGCGGAGCGCACGCCAGCGCCAAGGCTAGAGCGGCTGTGAGCGCCTCGAAGGACATGCGGACATGCTACCACCGGCCCGGCGCGTGGCCGCACCGGCGGCGCCGGCAGGAGGGGCGCTGCCCGCGGGGACCGCACGCTGGCGGGTCCCGCGGGTCAGGTCGAAGGGGAGGCTATTCGAGTACCTTGATGGTCACGCGCCGATTCTGGGAGCGTCCTTCGTTCGTCGAGTTGTCGGCCACGGGCTGGCTCTCCCCGAACGAGATGGTGTTCATCGCGTGCAGCGGCAGCCCGCCGTGCTGATTCAGGTAGGTGCGGACCGCCTTGGCGCGATTCTCTCCAAGGATCATGTTGTAGGCGTCGGAACCGTTGCTGTCGGTATGCCCCTCGATCTCGAGGTAGACAGCCTTGCCGTAGTCCTTGACCGTCGAGGCGAGCTGGTCGAGAGCCTGGCCGGCATCCGGTGAGACGGCAGCCACGTCGTGGGGAAACTTCGTCTTGTCATCGGACAGGGTCAGCGACCAGATGATCTTGCCCCTCGCCGCCTTCTCGGCCGCCTCCGCCTTGCTCATGGCCTGGATGGCGCGGCCGTCCACTTCGCCGATCCTCGAATCGGTCTCCTTCCGGAGATCCATGATCCGCCGCTCGTTCGCTTCCACTGCCGCCTCTACCGAGGAGAACCGCGTGTCCGTTGATTGCGCGTTCTCGGCAAACCGCCGTTTCGTCACGCATCCGGGAGCTGCCAGCATCAGCAGGGATGCCAGCCCCGCAAGAATCATGCTGCTTCGTCTCATCATGTCGTCACCTCTTTCTTCACGTGACCACCGCTGCATTCGTTCCCGCTAAGGCGGGGAATCTATGTTCCTGATCCGCCACGTTCAACCGGGGGGCGACAAGACCGCTCTTCCGGAAAACCATGTCTGGGCAGCTAATCCTGCTGATAACCGGTCCGGCAGCGCACGCGCAGGCCGCCCCGGTTCGTCTCCAGACGGATACGGCGATAGGCGGCGCCTTTGCGGGACATCGGCTCGAAGCCGATGACGTACTGGTGGCGCAGCTCCTGCTGGATCTTCGCGATGGCCACGCCCAGCTCTTCAGGATTCCGCACGGCGTAGTCGTGCCCGCCCGTCTCCCGCGCAAATCCCCCCAGCACCAGGAGGGCGTCCCGCTTCTCCTGGCCGAGCAGCTCGACCGGGGCCGGAATGAAGCTGATCGCGTAGATCGGCACGCTGGCCCGCCGCGCCAGCTCGATGGCCCGCTGGGCGTCCGTATGGCTCGCGTTGTCCAGCCCATCACTGAAGAGGACGATCGCCTTGCGGCTCTGGACCCCCTCGTCCACCAGGCGCGGGCAGGCGGCCAGCGCGTCGAAGAGCGCGGTCTGGCCCAGAGCTTCCTGCACTCCCAGCCGCTTCTTGAAGACCGCCCGATTCGTCGTGAAGTCGGTGATCCAGGTCACCTGCGCGTCCGCAAAGGCGATCAGGCCGAAGGTATCTCTCGGGCGCAGGGTGTCGACGAACGCGCCGATCGCGCGCTTGGCGGCGTCAAGCTTCCCCTCCTGCCTCATGCTCCCGGACACATCCAGGACGAAGGCGATGGCCACGGGCGCTTCCGCCTCCGTGGCAAAGTACTCGATCGGGATCGACTTCCCATCCTCGGTCAGCCGGAAATCGCCGCGCTTGAGCCCTCCCACGGGACGTCCCTTCTTGTCAAGGACCGTCGCGGGGACCAGGACCGTCTCGACTCTCTCGATCTGGACGTAACGGCCCTGCAGATCGGGCTCGGAGGATTCCTGCGCCAGCGCGCCGGGAATCGGCGCCGGCGGATTGCCGCAGATCGCCAGCATCAGCACCAGACACCACGCGCTCAGCCGTACCACGCCGCGGTGCTGTCGATTCGCTTCCGTGAGCGTCGGCATCGCCACCCAACATATGGGCGCGATGGTCACCGCGCCAAGCACGCAAGCTTCATGTACCGGGGCGGGGCTACTTCTTCGAGATCCGGTCGAACCGGGACTTGTACCAGTTGTCGTATACGGTCACGTCGCGGCAGCAGGTTCCGCGTATGACGTAGTAATCATCCGCGACATGCCGGATGACGGGACTCTGGTGCTTCTTGATCAGCTCTTCGAACTTCCTGATGACGTAGCGATCGATACTGGCCATCTTCTCGTCCTTCGTCTTGACCGTCTCCGCGCGCACGACGTACTCGAAAACCTCGCCGAGCCACGGGTACTTCCCCGATGGGGCCTGACCGTATCCCGCCAGGTTGTAGGCGGCCTTGTCAAACCGTTCCACCATGTAGGAGCAGGCCTTGTCGGCGTCGATGACCTTCTTGCGCGGCGTGGTCATCGGCCCCTCCATCCAATAGGCGTCCAGGCAGTCATCGTGGATATCCACGGCGGCGAGACCGACGAGATCGGTGGACGCCTTGAAGAAAGCGTCGAGCGCCTCAATCGCCCGCTCCTCGCTGGCGTGACCTCGCTTGGCCGGCCCTGACATGTACTTGGCGGTCCACGGAATGTGGCTGCATGCCGCGAGCGTCACCAGGGCCGCCAGGGAAACGGTCGCTATCTTCGGCTTCATGACGGGGCAATTTTGTGCCTGAGATCGACCAGGGCAAGTCCCGTGATGACCCTCCCCACGCGACGTCTTCTGGAGAAGCGCGACCGTATTGGAGCGGGTGCCCGGGGCCTTGAAAAAGCGCAGGGCGGCCGGAGCCGCCCTGTGCGCAAGTGGTCGTCCCACCTGAAGAATCTTGGTAGCGGGGGCAGGATTTGAACCTGCGACCTTTGGGTTATGAGCCCAACGAGCTACCAGGCTGCTCCACCCCGCGTCCGTTTTCAGAAGCGGCGAAGCTATCACGCGGGACTCGCTGTAATCAAGCCTGCGGCGTCGGAGTGGATCAGCGCAGAAACGACTGCGCAGAGCTAGTTGTGGGGGTGATGCTCCTTGTCCTTGTGCTGCTTGGAATGACCCTTACCGTGGTCATGATCGCCGTTGCTGCTGGCGGCCTTCACCTTGCCGGGGGGGTGGTTCTTCCTGTACCGCGCCCCGGTGACTTCTTCGTAGTGCTTTCCCTCCAGGTGCCAGCCCCAGGCGCGGGCCGGTGAGACCTTGGCGTAGCGTGCCGCGGTGCGGGTGCGCACCCAGAACCGCACATCCTTGTCGGACACCATGCGCGGCTTCATCCGGTTGCCGTGCTTGCGCCAGTGCCCGTATGCCTTGCCATAGGGCGGCCCGGGCGGTTGCGGCAGCTCGACGAACAGCGCCCCGGGCTGGACGCCGAAATGCAGCATCACGTGGAACCAGCTGTGCTGGCGGCTTCTGAACGTCCACACGGTGCCGATGTCCACGTGGGCATGGTGCGCGATGAAGGCCAGCACCGGGTAGTCGTCAAATGGATTGCGTATCTGGTGGAACACCGGCGTCACCTGGGCCCGTGGGATCGGATAGGCGACGTTGGTGGCGTGCAGGAAGACCTGCGCGTCGTTGTCCGGATCGGGCTTCCAGAGCACGCCGACGTCGAGAGTCACGTTGGCGGAGGCCACCGCGGGGAAGAGAAGCACCGCGGCCAGCGCGGCAGCCGCAACGAAGGCGAAGCGTCTCATGTCGATTCCTCCAGGATGGTGTTGAACGGTCCGTGGAATATGCGGCCCGCTCCTGGGAGGGACAACGAATGCAGGACAACCGGGACGAGGCCGACAGGGACAACAGGCGCCGCGCCACCGGGCCGACGAGCCCGGATGCTCACATGGTGGTGCGGAGATTGGATCACGATGGCCGGTCTGCCCGATCGATGGTGCTGGCCCGGAAACCGGCCCCTGTCACCGTGGAAAGTCCACAGGGAAGAGCTCCACCCAACACCGCCATGTGCCGAAATACCTCGCGCATTGTCTGCGGGCCCGATGATCCAATCTCCGCACCACGATGCATGGAGGCTGGGACCGCCAGGGATGGCGACGTGGTACATGAACGGGAGGACTCAGCGTGGAAAGAGATAGATCACTTCGCCCGGACGGGCATACCCAAGCTGCTCGCGGGCAAGCCTCTCGACCGTGGTGGGGTCGGTGCGCAGCGCGCGGATCTCCTCCAGGAGGGCGTCGTTTTCCTTCTGCATCACCGCCACCTGGGCCGCCAGTTCCTGGCGGGCCGCGCGCCGCCGCCGCACCTGCAGGTAGCCGCGGTCCCCGACCAGCGTGGCGATCAGCTCCGCGGCGGCCAGCGCCGTCGCGGCCAGGATCATCACGCGGCGTGGCAGGGATGCCGTCATCGCTTCAGCGCGCTCCGTCCCGCATAGGCCGCCTCGTCACCAAGCTCTTCTTCGATGCGCAGAAGCTGGTTGTATTTCGCCACTCGCTCGCCGCGCGACGGAGCACCGGTCTTGATCATCCCCAGATTCCCGGCCACGGCCAGGTCGGCGATGGATGTGTCCTCGGTCTCCCCCGACCGGTGCGACACCACGCAGGAGTAGCCGGCCCGGTGCGCCGCGCGGATCGTGTCGAGCGTCTCGGTGAGGGTGCCGATCTGGTTGAGCTTGATCAGAATCGAGTTGGCAACCCCTTCCGCGATCCCCTTGCGCAGGATCTTCTCGTTGGTCACGAACAGGTCATCCCCGACGAGCTGGACCTTCGCCCCCAGCGCCACCGTCAGCTTCTTCCACCCCGCCCAGTCCCCCTCGTACAGCCCGTCCTCGATGGAGACGATCGGATACCGCGCGCACAGGCCGCGGTAGAACTCGATCATCTCGTCGGCCGACCTGCCGGCTCCCTCGAGCTGGTAGGCGCCCGACTCATGGAAGGTGCTCGCGGCGGCGTCCAGCGCGATCGCCACATCCTCGCCGGCCCGCAGCCCGGCCTTGTCGATCGCCTCCACGATGACCTGGAGCGCCTCTTCGTTGGACTTCAGATCGGGCGCGAACCCCCCCTCGTCTCCCACGCCGGTGCTGAGATGCCGGGCGCGGAGCACTGAGCGAAGATGATGAAAGACTTCAGCTGCCATCCGCAACCCTTCGCGATATCCCTGAGCCCCCACCGGCATCACCATGAATTCCTGGATGTCCACGTTGTTGTCGGCGTGCGCGCCGCCATTGATGATGTTGAACATCGGCACGGGCAGCAGATGGGCATCGGGCCCGCCCAGATAGCGGTACAGCGGCAGGCCCATCTCGTCGGCCGCGGCACGCGCGGTGGCCAGGCTCACACCCAGGATGGCGTTGGCCCCGAGGCGCGACTTGGTCTCGGTGCCGTCCAGCTCGCACAGCAGCCTGTCGAGTCCCCGCTGGTCGAGCGCATCCAACCCTTCCACCTCGCGCGCGATCTGGTCGTTGACGTTCTCCACCGCCTTGAGGACGCCCTTGCCCAGGTACCGGGCCTTGTCCCCGTCACGCAGCTCGACTGCCTCGCGCTCGCCGGTGGAGGCCCCCGAGGGGACGCCCGCGCGTCCCGCACCGCCGGTTTCGGTGGTGACCTCCACCTCGATGGTTGGATTGCCGCGCGAGTCGAGGATCTCCCGCGCCAGCACCTGCTCGATGGCGCTCATGCCGCTTCTCCTCCAATCAGCTCGTTCTTCCCGCTGGTCATCAGGTGAGCCAGCGCCGTCTGGCTGCGCGCCTCGGCGTAGTAGCGCACCACCGGCTCGGTGCCCGACGGGCGCATCAGCAGCCAGGCTCCGTCATCGAAGTCCAGCCGCAGGCCATCCCAGACCGTCGTCTTCGCGATGGGCCGCCCCCCCAGGGCCGATGGCGGCGACGCCATCCGCGCGCGCAGGCGCGACACCTGCGCCTCGGACACCGTGAAGTCCTCGCGCGCCGAGTAGAGTGCGCCGACCTTGGCGAAGAGGTCCTGCGTGAGCTGCGCGATGCTCCTGCCTGTGGCCGCCACCATCTCGGCCGCGAGCAACCCGGCGAGCAGGCCGTCTTTTTCGGGCACGTGGCCGACCATCGACATCCCGGCGCTCTCCTCGCCCGCAAGATAGACCGTCCCGTCGAGAATCTGCTCGCCGAGGTATTTGAACCCCACCGGAGTCTGGTGCACCGCGATGCCGTAGTGGCGCGCCACCGCGTCGATGAGACCGGTCGTCGCGTAGGAGCGCCCCAGTCCCTGGCGGAACCCGCGCGAGGAGGCCAGGTAGTCGGCCAGCAGCGCAAGAAGCGTGTTGGGCGAGATCCACGTCCCGTCGGCATCGACGACGCCGAAGCGGTCGGCGTCGCCATCGCAGGCCAGCCCAAGGGTGAGCCGTTCTTCCGTGACGAGGCGCGCCAGCGGCTGCAGCGTCCGCTCCGAGACATCGGGCCCCGCACCCCCGTAGGTCACGTCGCGCGTGTCATGGATGACCACCACCGGGATCCCGTGCCGCCTGAGGGCCTCGTCGTACCAGCCGCGCCCGGCCCCCCATCGCGGATCCAGCCCGAGGCGGATCCCGGACGACTTGATGACATCGAACCGGACGAGGCGATCGAGCTGCTCGAGGTACGGCTCCCGGAAGTCGGCGGTCTCGATCGGAGCCAGGGGACTGGATGGGGCAGGCGTGGAGATGCGCCGCTCCACTTCGCGGGTCACCTCGGGCGGCGCGGGGGCGCCCTTCTCCGTGGAGAACTTCAGGCCGTTGTACTCGGCGGGGTTGTGCGACGCGGTGATGTTGATCGCGCCGCCGAAGCCGAAGTGCCGCACCGTGTGCGCCACTGCCGGGGTGGGGATGGCGCGGTCCGACACAACGCACCGGATGCCGCACGAGGCCAGCACCTGCGCCGCGGCGTCCGCGAACCGCTCCGAGCCGAAGCGGGTGTCGTAGCCGATCGCCATCCCGCGCGAGGCCAGCCCCGACCCCTGCAGCGTCCCGGCGATCGCCGCTGCCACCAGCCGGACGTTGTCGAACGTGAACTCGTCGGCGATGATCGCCCGCCAGCCCGATGTGCCGAACTTGATCATGTTCTATACTCACCACCTATGACCGACAAGATCGTCATCCTGACCACAGTGGACAAGGAAGAGACGGCCGATCGCATCGCCACGGCCCTCGTCGAGCGCCAGCTTGCCGCCTGCGTCAACCTCATGCCGCTGGCGCTGTCGGTCTACCGCTGGAAGGAGAAGATCTGCCGCGACCGCGAGTTCATTCTCCTCATCAAGACCTCCCAGCACCTGTTCAACGACGTCCGCGACACGATCCGGGAGCTGCACACCTACGACCTGCCCGAGGTGCTCGCCCTGCCCGTGGTGGCCGGCGAGGAAAAGGCGCTCGACTGGATCACCCAGTCGGTCAAGCCCCGGCCGTAATCCTCCCCAGCGCCTGATCGATGTCGGCGATCAAGTCCTCGGCGTCCTCGATCCCCACCGAGATCCGCACCAGATCGTCGGCGATCCCCAGCCGCTTGCGCTCGGCCGGCGGCACCGACGCGTGCGTCATGCTGGCCGAGTGCGAGATCAGGGTCTCCACCCCGCCCAGGCTCTCCGCCAGCGTGCACAGCTGGAGCGCGTCGAGGAACGCCTTGGCGTTCGCGTACGAGCCCAGCTCGAACGAGATCAGGGCCCCGAATCCGCGCCCCTGCGTGCGCGCCAGCTGGTACTGAGGGTGTGAGTCGAGTCCGGGATACATCACCCTCCTGACCCTTGCGTGTCCATCCAGAAAGTCCGCGATCATCCGCGCGTTGGCCTCGTGCCGCTCCATCCGCAGACCCAGCGTCTTTATCCCCCGCAGCGTCAGGAAGGAATCGAACGGGGAGAGCACCGCTCCGGCCGACTTCTGGATGAAGAAGAGACGGTCGCCGTCCTCCTTCTGCGCGGTGATCACCGCCCCTCCCACGCTGTCGGAGTGGCCGTTGAGAAATTTCGTGGTGCTGTGCACCACGATGTCGGCCCCCAGCTCCAGCGGCGTCTGAAGGAAGGGGCTCATGAAGGTGTTGTCTACCACCAGGGCGGCCTTCCGCGCGCGGCACATCTTCGACACCGCGGCGATGTCGGTGAGCTTCAGGATCGGGTTGGTCGGCGTCTCCACGAAGACCATCTTCGTCTGCGCGCCGAAGGCCGCTTCCACCGCCCGCATGTCGGAGGTGTCCACGAAGCTGAACGACATGCCCGATCGGTTCAGCACGCCGTTGATGAGCCGGAACGTGCCTCCATATGTGTTGTCCGAGACGATGACATGGTCACCGGCCGCCAGCATCGAAAAGACGGCGTTGATCCCCGCCATCCCCGAAGCGAAGGCCAGGCCCCGCTGGCCCTTCTCGAGCGCTGCGAGCGATCGCTCCAGAGCCGAGCGGGTCGGGTTGATCGTGCGGGCGTAGTCGTAGCCGGTGGTCCTGCCCAGCTCCGGCAGCTCGTACGTGGAGGTCTGGTAGATCGGCACCGAAACGGCGCCAGTGGACGGATCGGACTCCTGCCCCGCGTGGACTGCGTCGGTTGAAAACCCCATGCCCCGCAGTCTATCCCTTCTTCTTGGCGGGCGCGGGCTCGGTCCCCTTTGTCCCCTTGCCGGTCTTGGCGCGGTAGAGCCTGCCGGCGATGGCGGGAAGAGTCTCGCCATTGTTGGCCATCAGCACCACGTCGCCGACGCTCTTGCCCGAGTAGGCCGCGATCGACTGCAGCCCCGCCCAGTAGACGATGTCCTTGGCATTGAGCGCCTCCTGCCCGATCTTGTCGCCGTTCTTGCGCCAGGACCCGTAGGCTCCCGAGTACGGCTTCACCGGGGAGGTGGGCACATCCTGGAAGAGCATGCCCGGGGTGACGCCGAAGTGCTTCATCGCCTCGAACCAGCCATGATCCTTCTTCTTGAAGTCGTGGACGGTCTTGATGTCCGTGTTGCCGCGGCCGGCGATGAACGCCAGCGTGGTGTACTGATCGACGGGGTTCTCCAGCTCGTGGAAGATCGCCGAGACGCTCTCCTGCTTCTGCGGGAACTTCTGGCTGACGATGTGAAGAAACACCTCGTCGGCGGCGTCCGGATTGGGGCTCTGCAGCGCCCCCACGTTCATCTTCGCGGCGGCGCCGAGCGCGCCCGCCGCCATCAAGGTTGCTGCCAGCGTCATGATCCCGCGCATCGATCGGCTTCGCATCAGAAATCGACTCCTCTCTGGGCCAGAATGCCCTGCTGGTAGGGATGTTTGATCTCGGTCATCTCGGTGACCATGTGGGCCCTTCGCAGCACCTCGGGATGGGCGTTGCGTCCGGTCAGGATCAGGTGAAGGCGCTCAGGCCTCGCGTCCAGGATCTCCAGCAGCCCCTCGACGGGAAGCAGCCCGTCGGCGATGGCGTTGTTGATCTCGTCGAGGATGATCAGGTCGTGCTTTCCGGCGCGCACCTGCTCGCCTGCGAAGGCCAGTCCCGCGGCCGCCGCCTCCTTGTGCTCCTCTTCGGGCAGCCGGTCGTTCATGATCTTGAAGAACCCCTTGCCCGTCTTGACCAGCTCGAAGTCGGGGGCCAGCCGCGGCGCGAGGAGCTGCTCGCCCGACACCCAGGGGCCCTTCACGAACTGGATCATCAGAACCCTCCAGCCGTGGCCGAGGGCCCTCATCGCGGTGCCGACCGCCGCCGTGGTCTTTCCCTTGCCGTTTCCGGTGTTGACCATGATGAGGCCAATCCGCTTGTCCTGCTGGCCCATCAGCGTTGCCCTCCGGCGCGCGCATTATAAGATGTCGCCATGCAACGCGTGCTCCTGCCGCTGGCCGCCGCGCTGGCAGTATTTGCCGCGCTCGCGGCAGCACCGAAAGGAGTCCCGTTCACCGACATCACCCGATCGGCCGGGATCACCTTCGAGCACGACATGGGGCGCAGCGGCCGCAAGATGATGGTGGAGACGATGGGCTCGGGGGGCGGGTTCCTGGACTACGACAACGACGGCGACCTGGACATCTACCTGGTCAACGGCGCGCCGCTTCCCGGCTATCTCGGCACGCGCGCCCTGCGTGACGCCCTGTACCGCAACGAGGGGTCAGGCCGCTTCACCGACGTCACCACCGCCTCCCGCACCGGCGATCCCGGCTACGGCATGGGGATCTGCGCGGGCGACTACGACAACGATGGCTTCACCGATCTCTACGTCGCCAACTTCGGCCCCGACACCCTCTACCGCAACGCGGGCGACGGCACCTTCAACAACGTCACCGCCTCCAGCGGCACCGGCGATCCGCTCTGGGGCAGCTCATGTGCCTTCTTCGATCCCGATCGCGACGGCGATCTGGATCTCTACGTTGCGAACTACGTCGACTTCAGCGTGGACAACGACAAGTTCTGCGGCGACTACGCGCACAACGTGAAGGCCTACTGCCACCCCAACGTCTACACCGGCGAGCCCGACTCCTACTACCGCAACAACGGCGACGGCACCTTCACCGAGTCGTCGGCTTCAGCCGGCCTGACCTCCGGCTCGGGAAACGGGCTGGGCGTGGTCACGGCCGACTTCGACGCCGACGGCCACGTTGATCTGTTCATCGCCAACGACAAGAGCTCCAACATCCTGTACCGCAACGATGGCAAGGGCCGCTTCAGCGACGTGACGATGCTGGCCGGCGTGGGGTACTCGCTGGAGGGGCAGGCCCTGGCCGGGATGGGGACCGACTTCGGCGACTACGACGGCGACGGTGATCTGGATCTCGTGGTGACCAACCTGGACTTTGAGAACAACTCCCTGTACCGCAACGAAGGCGACGGCCTCTTCTCCGACATGAGCTTCCCGTCCGGCATCGGCGCGGTGAGCCTCTCGTTCGTGGGATTCGGGGCGGACTTCGCCGACCTGGACAACGATGGCCGGCAGGATCTGGCGATCGCCAACGGGCACATCCTGGACAACGCCGCCTATTTCAATGACGCCACCACCTACGCGCAGCGCAACTTCCTCTTCCTGGGCCAGGCGGGTGGAAAGATGGCCGAAGTGGGCCTCGCCTCGGGCGCCGATATGGCCGCGGCCAACGTGGGCCGGGGACTGGCCACCGGCGACATGGACGCGGACGGCGATCTGGACATGCTGATCACCGTCTGCGGCGGAGCGCCGCGCCTCCTGCGCAACGACTCCCCTCCCGGACGCCACTGGATCGCCCTGCGGCTCGTCGGCAAGGCCTCCAACCGCAGCGCGCTGGGGGCCCGGGTCACCGCCAGGGGGCCGGCGGGCCCGCTGATAGATGAAGTACGCAGCGGCGGCAGCTATCTGTCGCAAGGCGATCTGAGGATTCACTTCGGCCTGGGAGAGACTCCTCCCGGCCCTCTGGAGCTCGACATCAGGTGGCCGTCCGGCGCCCGCGAAAAGGTCAAGGTGCCGGGAGTGGATCGTGCCGTAACACTGGTGGAAGGCGCTGGGGCGGCACGGCCGTGAGGAGCGCGCGTGCCGCAACCGTGCTTCTCGCCATGCTGCTTGCGGCTTATCCCGCCTCCTCCCAGAGCGGCAAGGAGCCGTACGCCGCCCTCATCGCCCAGGCCCAGGCGGCGCTGAAGGCAAGGGACTGGGACGGCGCCGAGACGGTGCTGCGCCGCGCCGTGAGCGTCCGGCCCCAGGATCCAGAGGCACGCTACATGCTGGGCCGGGCCTACGCCGAGCAGAAGAAGTACCAGCCTGCCACGCTGCAGTTCGAAGAGACGCTCAAGCTCTCGCCGCGCCACGCGCAGGCGCTGCTGGACCTGGGCTCGATCGCGGCCTACTCCGGGAAACTCGACGCCGCGGAGAAGCGCTATCTCGAGTCTGTCGAGGCTGGCGGCGGCGCGCGGGCCCAGCGGGGCCTTGCCTTGGTGATTTCACGCCTGGGGCGCACCGACGAGGCGATCAACATGCTCGAGCAGCTCGTCTCCGCCGACGCCGCCGACGTCGAGTCCCGGCACGAGCTGGCCATGGCGCGGATGCAGGCCGGCGACTGCAAGGAAGCCGTGACCGACTTCGAGGCAGTCATTGCCGCCAGGCCGCAGCACCTCGGCGCGCTGCTCAACCTCGGAAACTGCCTCAACCGGCTCAATCGTCGTAATGAAGGGGCTGCCGCTCTCGAGCGTTTCGCCACCGCGAGCCGCGCGGCGCAAAAGGATGAGGCGGGCAGCCGGAAGGCCTACTTCCTCGTGATCGAGGCCGACAAGAAGCTCCAGGCCGGAGACACCGAGGGCGCGCGGCGCCTGCTCGACCAGGCGATCGCCATCGACCCCAACGACGCCCGGGCCCATGCGGTCCGCGCGCAGGTCCTGGAGGCCAGGAAGGACAACGCGGGGGCGCTCGCGGAGTGGCTGCGTGCCGTGGAGCTCAGCCCGAGCGACCCGGTGATGCTGGTGGAGGCGGGAAGACTCCTGGGTAAGGCGGGCCGGATGCAGGAGGCGATCGCCTACTTCCGGCGGGCGGCCGTCGCCGACCCGCGGATGCCCGAGCCGCACCTGATGCTGGCGGCTGCCTATCACCGCCTGGGGCGCACCGAGGAGGCCAGTGCCGAGGAGGCCGTCTTCCGGAAGCTCGAGGAGGCCCGCAAGGCGCAGCAACAGTAATGATGACAGATGTGCGGTTGACGGATCCCTAATAATGTCCTACACTTAGCCCGGATTATTCATGAAGGTCCGTCGCGAGACCGCGCAGATGCCGTCAGGCCGGGCAATCGCAGCGGCGAGGCCGCAAGGCGTATCTGACGATACGTTGAGTGGCCGAGCCGCGAGGACGCCCGGCATGGCGAGCAGATCCGCGGTCGCAGCAGGAGCTTCATGAATTGTCCGGGTTAGGCCGTAATCCAACCATCTGAGGGAGAGCCCGATGCTGCAGATCACCCCGCAGGCCGCCGAGCAGGTGCGCCGGATCATGAGGGAGCAGGGACAGGAGCAGGCGGGGGTGCGCCTCAGCGTGATTCCCAGCGGCTGTTCAGGGCTCGAGTACAAGATGGACTTTGCGCCCAGACCGGGGATCAACGACCGGGCGTTTCAGATCGAGGGGCTGAAGGTCATCGTGGACAGCAACTCGGTCGCTTACCTGCAGGGGATCGTGCTGGACTGGGGCAACGGCCTTCTGGGCACCGGATTCAAGTTCTCCAATCCCAACGCGGCCAGCACCTGCGGCTGCGGCAAATCCTTCTCGATCTAGCCCTTCGCTACCCGGCGCCGCCCTTGGCCTGGAGTGCCGCCGCTGCAGCCTCCCGCACGGCCTGACGCGGATCCTTCTGGGCCGTCTCGGTGACCAGCCGGCGAGCGCCGGCCGACTTGATGCAGGCCAGCGCCTTCACCGCGGCGGCCCTCAGCTCCGTGGGCTCCTGGTGGCCCAGCAGGCCCCGGCGGGTCAGGATATCGGTCAGGACCGGCAGAGCCTCTTCAGCGGCAAGCTTTCCCAGCGCGGCGATCGCCTCCTGGCGCACTTCCAGTGATGCCCCGGAGTGCGGCCCGGAGCGGCGCGCCACTTCCAGCAGCGCCGGCAGGCGCCGCGGCGTCGCAGTGGCCGCCAGCGCCCCGATCGCCATCGCCTGCACGCCGCGATCGTCATCCTCCAGCGCCGCGATGATCATCTCCTCGCACATCTCCGCGCACTGGGCATCGCCGGCGAACCGGCTGACGGTGCGCACCGCTTCGCGCCGCACCCGTGGGTCCGAGTGCTGGATGACGCCGCGCAGGCGCGGCAGCGCGGCGACATCACCGATGTCTCCCAGGATCCCCACCACGTTGCGCACCAGGAACCAGCGCGGATCGTCCAGACGCGCCAGGAACGGACCCGACGTCCCCTTGCCCATTTCCTTGAGCAGCGTCACCAGCCGCGCCCGGTGCGCGCGGTTTTCCTCCTCCGCGAGCCTCTCGATCAGGAAAGTTGCCGACCGGCTGCCCCCCCGCTTGAGGATCTCGGCCGCCTCGATGCTGGACTGCTCGTCTCCTGACAGGAGCATCTCCGTCAGCGATGAAAAGAGCTTGTCGCTGCCCACCCGCGAGAGCGCCTCGGTGAGCCGCTCCCCGCGCTGGCGGATCACCGAGGCGGAGGAAGCGCCGAGCTGATCGGCCTTGCGCATCAGGTCCAGCGCCGCGGCGTACTCGCCGGAGCGCAGCCTCAGGTCCGCCAGGAAGGCCAGTCCTCCTGCAAGGCGGGCGACGACATCGGCGTCCTGCTCGTCCTGGAGCCGGGTGTAGAAGAGATCCGCGATCCGTCCCAGCATCGCCTGCTGCCCCTTGCGGACCTTTTCCAGAAGCTGCAGGACGTAGCGGGCGTTGTCGGCCACCCGGCGCCGGACTTCCAGCTCGTCGCTGAGAAGCCCGTCGAGGTACTTCTGGATCAGGCTGGTCGCTTCGCGCGCCTGATCGGAGGCGAACAACCTGGTGAGGACATCCTTGACGCGGCCGAAATCGGCATTCCAGAGATGCGCGCCCCGCTGCAGCAGCTCGATGCGCCGCGGCAGGGGCAAGTCGGGCCAGCCCAGGTTGTCGAGCAGATCGCGGCACTGGGCCGGCTCGGCCCCCAGGTCGCGCAGCTTCTTCTGGACGACGGGCAGCGCCGCCCCGCGGCTCTCGCGCCAGACGCTGGTGCGCGCCAGCATGTCGGTGAGCCGGCGGTGATCGCCGCCTCCCTGCCGGAAGTGGTCCGCCACGACGTCCGCAATCCCTTCCGGGGGCAGGCACTCGATGGCGGCGGCCAGGTTCTTGTGCTGATTGCGTGCGCCGGGCCGCTCGGCGAACAGGAAGGGATGCAGCTCCGGCTCGGAGAAGACCACCACGCGGCCCAGGTCGGCCAGGATCTCCTCGCGCTCGCGCTGCCGCTCGGCGATCGCCCGCTCGGCCAGCCGCTCCAGCGTGTCGGCGACCGCGTCGGCGATGCTCTGCGTGTCGGCGCCGGCGCGGGCGATGCGCCGCGCGTGCTGTACCACGCAGCGCGCCATCGTCGCCGGCTCGCGCGACAGCAGCGTGGTGACGCTGCGCAGCGGATCGGTGAGCAGAGGCGCCGGGTCCGTGGGGCGCGGAGGGTGCCCCTTGGCGATCGCGGCGATGAGCTGCTGCAGATCGGCATCGGAAAGCGGCAGGGGATCTGATCCCGCGCCGGCTCCCACGGCCGCGATGGTGACCTTGACCGAGGAGACCCCTTCGTCGAGCAGCAGCTGCGCGAAGTCGCCCCGCTCTTCAACCCTGGACGGCTTGGCCATCAGGCAGCGGATCAGTCCCAGATGCTCTTCGGGAGTCGTGGTGTCCACGAAGACGATGCTCTCCACTCCGCGCGCGCCGAGCTCCTCGGCGAGCTGCCGCGCCATGCCCGGATCGCGCTCCAGCACCGTCTGCTCCAGGCTGAGGCCTCCGGGTGATCGCGCCAGAGCGATCTCCTTGCGCCCCTCGAGCACCTTCATGAGCGAAAAAAAGGCGCGCTCCAGGTACTCCCTGCCGCGCGGATGCTCGACCGAGTAGGACTCGACGTTCTTCAACGCCAGGCTGAAGTCTTTCAGCCAGTCATTGGCCAGGGTCTGGAAGTGAAGAGTATCCATGAACTTGTAGAAATTATGTGGGCCGGCGGGGACTGTCAACAGTGCTCGTCATTCGCGCCGATATTCGCCGCTGCGCCCGCCGCTTTTGCGGACAAGGCGGATGTCGCCGACAATCGCTTCCCGATCCACCGCCTTGATCATGTCGTAGACAGTCAGTCCTGCCACCGCCACGGCGGTGAGGGCCTCCATCTCGACCCCGGTGGCCGCCCGCGTGCGGGTGGTTGCCTCGATCCGGACGGCGCACTCTGCCTCATCGAGCGCGCAGATCACCTCGACCGCATCCAGCGGCAGAGGATGGCACAGCGGGATCAGCTCCCAGGTCCGCTTGGCCGCCTGGATGCCGGCCAGCTGCGCGACGGTCAGCACGTCCCCCTTGGCGCTGCGGTTGTCCCGGACCAGGACAAAGGCCTCTTTGGACATCCGGACGGCGCCGCGCGCCACCGCCTCGCGCGCCGTGGGAAGCTTGGCGCCCACGTCCACCATGCGGGCCTTCCCCTTGCGATCCACGTGCGACAGCTTTGCGGGCATGGGGCTAGTATATGATGCGTCCCGTGCTCCCCCGGCTCACAGTGGCTCTGGCGATGACGGCCGACCTCATCCTGACCGGCGGGCCGATTTACACCGTGGATCCGGCCCGTCCCCGCGTGGAGGCGATCGCCATCGCCGCGGGCCGCATCCAGCTCGCGGGGGATACTGCCAGCGTTCTGGCGCTCAAGGGGAAAACCACCCGCGTCATCGACCTCACGGGACGCGCCGCCGTGCCGGGGCTCATCGACGCCCACGGCCACATCTCGGGGCTGGGACTCGCCGCCGCGCGGCTGGATCTCACCGGCACGACCTCCGCGGCGCAAATCGCGGCGTTGGTCAAGGCGCGCGCCGCGACTCTGCCCGAGGGCCGATGGATCCGCGGCCGGGGCTGGGACCAGAACGACTGGAAGGAAAAGGCCTTCCCGACGGCAGAGGCGCTGGATGCCGCCGCGCCGGCCCATCCGGTCCTGCTGGATCGGGTGGATGGCCACGCTGTCTGGGTCAACACGGCCGCCATGCGTCTGGCAGGGATCACGAAGAGCACGCCCGACCCGCCGGGCGGGCGGATCGTGCGCGATGCCAGCGGCGAAGCCGCGGGCGTCTTCGTGGATGCGGCCGAGGGGCTGATCGCCTCCAAGGCGCCCCCGCCCGCGCGCGCGGAGCTGCGCGAGGCGCTGTCGGCCGGCATGCAGCGCTGCCTGGCCGCGGGCCTCACTGGCGTGCACGATGCGGGCGTGGATGCGGCGGCCCTGTCGGTCTACCGGGAGCTGCTGGTGGACGGCGTGACCCCCTTCAGGGTCTACGCCATGCTGTCCGATGACGAGACGCTGGTGGCCGAGCGGTTCGGCAAGGGGCCGGAGATCGGGCTGGGTGACGGCCGGCTGACCGTCCGCTCGGTGAAGATGTACATGGACGGCGCCCTCGGGTCGCGGGGCGCCGCGCTGCTGGCGCCCTACAGCGACGACCCGGCCAACTCGGGCCTGCAGATCACGACGCTGGAGCGGCTGGCTGACGTGTCGAGAAAGGCTCTGGCCGCCGGGTTTCAGATCAACGTCCACGCCATTGGTGACCGCGGCAACCGGCTGGCCCTCGATGCGATGCAGACAGCGCTGGCAGGCCGGCGCGATGCCCGCTTCCGGATCGAGCACGCGCAGGTCCTCTCGCTCGACGACATCCCGCGCTTTGCCTCGCTGGGCGTCATCGCCAGCATGCAGCCCACCCACGCCACCTCGGACATGTACTGGGCCGAGGATCGGCTCGGCGCGGCGCGCGCGCAGGGGGCCTACGCATGGCGCAGGCTCCTGGACGCGGGAGCGCGGCTGGCCTGCGGGTCGGACTTCCCCGTCGAGTCCGAGCGCCCGATGCTGGGCTTCTACGCCGCCATCACGCGCCAGGATCCGAAGGGCTGGCCGGAGGGAGGGTGGCACCCGGACCAGCGGCTCACGCGCGACGAGGCGCTGCGCTGCTTCACGCTGGACGCCGCCTGGGCCGCTTTCCAGGAAGCGGAGGTGGGAAGCCTGCAGCAGGGCAAGCGCGCCGACATCACCGTGCTGAGCGCCGACATCATGTCGATCCCCCCCGCCGCGATCCTGACCACCGACGCGGTCATTACGATCGTCGGCGGGCAGGTCGCCTGGGAGAGGAAGTGAGCCGTGGCCCTCGTGCGCGCCCAGAAGTCCCCGCTCTGGATCCGCATCGTGGCGCTTGCGGGCGCGCTGGTGCTGGCCATTCTGATCGCCCGCATGGTGTTCATGTTCGGCTACGTCGCTTCGGGGCTGGCCTCCCTGGAGCGTGAGCAGAAAGAAAAGCGCGACCGCCCGATCGCCATCCAGTTCGCCGATCCGAACGTCCCGGCTCCCGGCAACGCCGATCCGAACTCCTGACTACATGCCTGCCGGCGGCGCGGCCTTCGTCACCTGCCAGTTGGAGAACTCGTAGACGTACTGCGGGTCTCCCAGGGGGCTGCCGTCGGGCTTGGTCTGGTCGAAGGTGACTTTCGATGGAAGCCAGAATGAGTCCACCTGGGCGTATTCGAAGCTGAACACCTGCGCTCCCGCGGGGCGGATGATGCTCTTTTTTTCAGCCCCCCATTTGCCTCCGAGGTCCTTCGAGCTGAATTCCACCTTGAGCTGCCCCCCCTCGATATCGTAGGTGACCTTTCTGACCTTCATGGTCGAAGCCTCGACATCGACCGAGAGCTGCTTCACGACCCCCGCGGACTTGGGCACCCCGACGAGAGCGATCGCCTCGCCCTGCTTGGTCGCCTTCATGTCCAACGCCCCGAACTCCCACCAGATCGGATCGACCAGGACCGGGTTGATGACGGCGAAGAGATTGTTGAGACGGGTTGCAAGATCGGACACCGACTCCGGCACGCCGCTCACCGTGAACTTCGCGGCGGGGGCGCTGTTCTCGTCGGGCCGCGACCATGTGTACTTGATGGTGATCGGCTTGCCCGCGGCATCCGGAAACGCGGCGACCAGCTGCTCCGTGATATTGCACTTGACGTCGGCAGAGGCCTCCTTGAGCCCCTCGGCCGCCGGGTAGCGGTTTCGATCGGCGAGATCCTTGTAGAGCTTGTTGAGCGGGATCTCCTCCTGGGCCCGTACTGGCGCAATCGTTGCCGAGGCAACCACCGCGGCCGCGAGCGCAAGGCCCAGGATGTCAGTGCGTGGCTTCATGTCTGGTTCCTCCAGGAGAGGTTTGATTCGTCGTCAGCTTCCGGGGAGTCTCGCGATCTCGGACAGGAAGGGGTTCTTGCGCTTCTCGTCGCGGATCATCGTATCGGGTCCGTGCCCGGGATGCACGACGGTCTCTTCGTCCAGCGTGAAGAGGCGATCCCGGATCGACGTCAGGATCCCCTCGTGGCTTCCTCCCCACAGGTCGGTCCTGCCGATCCCGCGGGCAAACAACGTGTCGCCCGAAAAGAGCACGGGGTGGGCATGCGCGGCATTCTTTTCATCGGCTCCAAGCAGCAGGCAGACGCTGCCTGGCGTATGACCCGGAGTCTCGATGACCTCGATCTGGTGCGGACCGAAGCTGAACCGGTCACCGTGCTTCAGATCGCGATCCACCGCTTCCAACGGGGCCGCGCGGATCCCCAGGAAGCTCCCCTGCATCGGGACGGCGTCCCACAGGAATCGATCGCCCGGATGCAGGCATACCTGCGCCCCGTGAAGGCGTCTCAGGTGATCTGCAGCCATTATGTGATCGATGTGGGCGTGCGTGTGCAGCACGTGCGTGGGGGTGAGGTGGTGGTGATCCAGTACTTCGGCGATTTTCTCCGGCTCATCGCCCGGATCAATCACGATCGCTTCGCGGCTGGCCGGATCCCCCAGCACCACGCAGTTGCAGGCCAAAGATCCGACGGGAAACGACTCTATGATCATCGCTCGGGATGCAGCTCAGGTTGCACCATGGGCGCGGGAGTATAGCCCAGTGCTTGACCTTGCGTGAAACCGTCCACTACCCTGTCGTCGCGATTCATCCACAGACTTCCACGGAGGGTTTTGAGAGATGCGCAGTCGGCTCATGGCTTCGGCAGGGATTCTCACACTGGTCGTGCTCGCAGGCTGCGGTGGCGGCGGGGAGCAGTCTCCCGCGCGCACAGCGCGGCCGGCGGGCCAGCAGGCCGCCGCGCCCTCCGCTGGCGGCTACCAGGCCGGCGCTGTCGCCGATGGCGGCACCATCTCGGGCAAGGTCGTCTTCGCGGGAGATCCTCCCGCGCCTTCGAAGATCGAGGTCACCAAGGACGCCACTGTCTGCGGCAAGGAGATCGTCTCGGAGGATCTGATGGTCGGCGCGGGCAACGGCGTGGTCAACGCTGTGGTCTGGATCGAGGGAATCTCCAAGGGGAAGGACTGGGGAGCGCTCGACGGCGGCACTGTCGATCAGAAGGGCTGCCACTACGTTCCGCAGGTGCAGCTCATGCGCCCGGGCAACGAGCTGATGATCGTCAACAGCGACCAGATCCTGCACAACATCCACGCCTACTACCGCGACACCGAGACGCTGTTCAATCTGGCGCAGCCGATGGCCGGGATGAAGACCCCCAAGAAGCTGGAGAAGACGGGGCCTGTGCACCTGAAGTGCGACGTGCACAGCTGGATGAGCGCCTGGGTCTTCGTGGCGGACCATCCGTATGTCGCGCTCACGAAGGCGGACGGCACCTTCTCCATCGATCAGGTCCCGGCGGGCTCCCACAAGGTGAAGATGTGGCACGCGAAGCTGGGCGAGAAGACTCTCGACGTCAGCGTCGCGGCGGGCGGCACGGCTGCAGCCGACTTCTCCGTCCAGTAGGAACAGTCGCTTCGTGCTCAGCTGGCTCCCCGAAAACGTCTCGACCTACGGCGCCCAGATCGACTGGCTCTTCCGGGTCATCTACTACATCACCGCGGTGTCCTGCGTCGGCGTCATGCTGGGGATGCTCTACCTGATCATCAGGTACCGCGCCCGCAAGGGCGGCAAGGCCATCTACTCGCACGGCAACGCGACGCTCGAGATCATCTGGACGATCGTGCCGGCGCTGGTGTTCGTCATGCTCGGTTTCATGAGCCGCAGCGTCTGGAGCCACATCAAGGAGCAGCAGCCAGACACGCCGCTGGTGGTGCGGGTGCAGGGCAGCCAGTTCAACTGGCTGTTCACCTACCCCGGCGCCGACGGACAGATCGGCACCGCGGACGACTACAGCCAGGAGAACCTCCTGCGCGCACCAGTCGGCCGCCCGATGCGGGTGATCCTGACCAGCAAGGACGTGATCCACAGCTTCTTCCTGCCGCACCTGCGCTACAAGCAGGACGCCGTGCCGGGCCTGGAGATCCAGGGTTGGTTCGAAGCAACGAAGGCTGGCGAGTACGAGATCCCGTGCGCGGAGCTGTGCGGCTTCGGCCACTCCAACATGAAGGGGATGCTGGAGGTCAAGACGCCGGATGATTTCTCCGCCTGGGCGCGCGAAAAGAAGGCCTTCCCCGAGGAGATCCTGTAGATGACCGAGACGGCCCCCGGCCTGGCCGCCCACGCCAGCCACCACGAGCCCGGTTTCTGGCGGCACTACATCTTCTCGACCGATCACAAGATGATCGGCAGGCAGTTCCTCTTCGTCAGCCTCTTCATGATGCTGATGGGGGGGCTGCTGGCCCTCCTGGTCCGCTGGCAGCTCGCCTGGCCCAACAGCCCCGTGCCCGGGCTCGGCTGGATCCCGGAGCCGCACGTGGTCGGGGGCGTCATGAGCCCGGCGTTCTACAACGCCGTCTTCACGATGCACGCCACCATCATGGTGTTCTTCGTCGTGATGCCGATCCTCATCGGCGCCTTCGGGAATTTCCTGATCCCCCTGATGATCGGCGCGCGCGACATGGCCTTCCCCGTCCTCAACATGCTGTCGTTCTGGGTGGCGGTGGTGGCCACGATCATCATGCTGGCGGGATTCCTGGTGCCCGGCGGTCATGCCGCCGCCGGATGGACTTCCTACGTGCCGCTCTCGGCCGTGTCGGCGTACAGCGGCGTGGAATGGGGACAGAGCCTCTGGGTCATCAGCCTGATGGTGCTTGGCGTCTCGTCGCTGATGGGATCGATCAACTACATCACGACGATCATCAACATGCGCGCCCCGGGCATGACCTGGTTCAGGCTGCCGCTGGTCATCTGGTCGCTGTTCATCACGGCGATCCTCCTGCTCCTGGCGCTGCCGGTGCTGACCTCGGCGCTGGGCATGCTGCTGTTCGACAGGCTGGCGGGCACGAGCTTCTTCAACCCGGCGGGCGGCGGCCAGGTGCTTCTGTGGCAGCATCTGTTCTGGTTCTTCGGTCATCCCGAGGTCTACATCATGATCCTGCCGGCCATGGGGGTCGCCTCGGACGTCCTGTCGACCTTCTCGCGCAAGCCGATCTTCGGCTACAAGGCGATGGCCTTCTCGATGATCGGCATCGCCTTCCTGGGGTGGATCGTCTGGGGCCACCACATGTTCCAGAGCGGCATGAACCCCGCCCTGGGCACCAGCTTCATGATCGCCACGATGGTGATCGGAGTGCCGTCCGCCATCAAGGTCTTCAACTGGATGGGAACCCTCTGGGGCGGACAGATCCATTTCACGACACCCATGCTCAATGCGCTGGCGTTCGTCTCCATGTTTCTGATCGGCGGCCTGAGCGGCGTCTACATGGCCTCCACGCCGGTGGACATCTTCATCCACGACACGTACTTCATCGTGGCGCACATCCACTATGTGCTCTTCGGCGGGAGCATCTTCGCGGTGTTCGCCGCGATCTACTACTGGTTCCCCAAGATGTTCAACCGCTCGATGAACGAGACGCTGGGCAAGATCCACTTCCTGATCACCTTCGTCGCCTTCAACTGCACCTTCTTTCCGATGCATCTGCTCGGCGTGGCCGGCCACATGCGGCGCATCGCCAACCCGCTCTATTACGATTTCCTCAAGCCAGTGCAGCACTGGAACGTTTTCATTACCATTTCGGCGCTGACGCTCGGGGCGGGACAGATCGTTTTCGTGATCAATTTCATCTACAGCCTGGCGCGCGGCCCCAAAGCTGTCCAGAACCCCTGGCACGCCAACACGCTCGAATGGTGCGCCGCCCCCACGCCGGCGCCTCACGGCAACTTCCCCGGCGATCTGCCCACCGTCTACCGCGGCCCCTACGAGTACAGCTCGCCCGAGGTGACGGAGGACTGGCTGCCCCAGAACCGGAACCTGGGCGGCCGCTCCATGGCGCACGGGCACTCCTAGCCCGGCGATGCGCGCGTGGCCGCGGGCCGAGGACTTCATCGTTTCGCCGTCCTGACGGCCTCCGCCACACTCGCCCTGATCTTCGCCGGAGGACTGGTCACCAGCACCGGCTCGGGACTCGCCGTGCCTGACTGGCCGCTGTCGTACGGACAGCTCATGCCTCCAATGGTGGGCGGGGTGGCCATCGAGCACGGCCACCGGATGGCCGCCGCGACGGTGGGTCTCCTCATGCTCGTCCTGGCGATCTGGATATTCCGCAAGGAGCCGCGCCGCTGGGTCGGCAGGCTGGCAGCCCTGGCACTGCTCGCAGTGGTCCTGCAGGGGCTGCTGGGAGGGCTCACCGTGCTCCTCCTGCTGCCGCCGGGTGTCTCCGTGGCCCATGCCTGCCTGGCCCAGGCATTCCTGTGCCTGACGGTGAGCCTCGCGGTGGTCACGGGAGGGAAATGGGCGGCACAGGACCAGCGGACAGCCATCATCCCCTCCCCGGCGCTGCGCCGCCTGGCGATCGCGCTGCCGATCGCCGTCTATCTGCAGCTCGTTCTCGGGGCGATCATGCGCCACACCCACGCCGGGCTGGCCATCCCCGACTTTCCCCTGTCGTTCGGCCGCCTCGTGCCGCCGCTGTGGAGCTTCCCGATCGCGATCCACTTCGCGCACCGGGCCTGGGGGATCGCCGTGGCGGCCCTCGCGGCCGCCTGCGCGCTGCGCGCGCGGCGCGAGACGCTCACGGGTGCCAGCGCCGGCATCGTTGGACCTGCGATGCTGGTCGTGGCGCTGGTGGGCGGCCAGATCCTCCTCGGTGGAACGATCGTCTGGACCTCTCGCGCGGTGCTTCCCACCACGCTGCACGTGGCCACGGGCGCGGCGATCCTGGCGGCAAGCCTGATCGGCGCGCTGCACTGCGAGCGGCGTGCCCGGGCGGGCCGCGCCGTCTCGCGCCATGCCGCCGCGCCGCTGGCGGCAGGACAGACGGCATGAGCCCGCGCGAAGCAGTCGCGCGGCACTGGGATGCCCTGGCCTCGCTGGCGGACTACGTCGCCCTGACCAAGCCGCGCGTCACCGCGATGATGCTCTACACCACCGCCGTCGGCTACTGGCTGGGATGGCCCGAGGGCCAATCAGGCATGGCAAGCCCCGATCCGGGAGGCCTGATCCGGACTCTGCTGGGCACCTCGCTGGTGGGCGGCGGCACGCTGGCGCTCAACATGTACCTGGAGCGCGATCTCGACGCGCGGATGTCGCGCACCCGGCGCCGGCCGGTTCCCGACGGCAGGATCGCCCCCACCGAAGCGCTGGCCTTCGGTGGCGCCCTGACGGCCGCCGGGCTGCTCTACCTCATGCTGGCGGTCAATGCCGTCTGCGCGATGGTGACCGCCCTCACGGTGGTCACATACCTGTTCGTCTATACACCGATGAAGCGGCACTCGGCCCTGTGCACGGTGGCGGGAGCGTTCCCGGGGGCGCTGCCCCCTCTGACCGGGTGGACCGCCGCGGGCGGCGCGCTGGACGTCCAGGCGGCGGTGATCTTCGGCATCCTGTTCTTCTGGCAGCTCCCGCACGCGCTGGCGATCGCGCACCTCTACCGGGAGGACTACCAGCGCGCCGGCATCAAGCTGCTCCCCACCGAGGACCCTCACGGCGGCAGCACCGGCCGGCAGGCTGTGGTCCAGGCCGTCGCCCTTCTCTCAGTAGGGCTGCTGCCCGCGCTGACGGGGCTGGCCGGCCCGATCTACTTCTCGGTGGCGCTCCTGATGGGGTCCTGGATCCTGGTGCGGTCGGCGCGGCTGGCCGTCACCAGCTCGCAGCTCGACGCCCGCCGCCTCCTGATGGCCACCTACCTCTATGTGCCGATCGTCTTCACGACGATGGCTCTCTCCAGGGCGGCCGGGTGATCCGGGCGGGCAGGCGCCGCAACCGCCTCACGCTGGGCGCGCTGATCCTGGCCGCGGTGCTGCTGGCCCTCTTCACGATCGTCTATGTCTCCTTCCTCCGCTGAGCCGGCGCGCCAGCGGGAGATCCCGGGATTCGGTCAGGGACCGCCACCGCGCTCGTCTCCCCCGGTCAGCAACCGCCGCGTGGCGATGCTGATGCTCATGGCGGCCGAGACGATGCTCTTTACGACTCTGCTGGGCGGCTATGTCGTGCTGCGCGGCGCGCGGGGCGTCTGGCCGCCGCCGGGACAACCGCGGCTGCCGCTGGCGATCACCTGGATCAACACGGCGATCCTCTTCGCAAGCTGCGCCACGATGGTGCGCGCATGGCGCGGCCTCCGGAGGCGCGACGCGGTTTCCGTGCGGCTCGCCCTGATTCAGACAACCATTCTGGGCACGGCCTTTGTCGGCATCCAGGGCAGCGAGTGGGTCCGCCTGGTGGCGCACGGCCTGACCCTGCAGGCCGGAGTCTACGGCGCCACGTTCTACACATTGGTGGGCCTCCACGGCCTTCACGTCCTGGGGGCGGTGATCTGGCTGGTCTGCCTGGCGTGGCGCTGCCGGCCAAACCGCTTCTCGCTGGCGCGCCTGGCGCCCCTTGATATCTGCGCCCTCTACTGGTTCTACGTCTGCGGCTTGTGGGCCGTGCTCTTTCCGGCGCTCTATCTGATGTGATCCGCGTGTCGCGCTGCTTGATTCATCCGGGCGGGATCGTGATAATGCGCCGGTGACCCGGTCGTACAGACCAGTAGTGATCGCGATCGCCGCGGGTGTGTGCCTGATGGCGGGCGCTGTGGCGGGCCGGCAGGAAGCGCTGGCCCAGGGATGCAGCATGTGTGCATCGGCGCTGAAGGGCGCGGCGGATCCACTGACGCGCAGCTTCGCGGCCAGCACAGTCCTGCTGGTCTCGATGCCCTTCACGCTGTTTGTCTCGGTGGCCGGGTATCTGTGGCTGAAGCATCACCGGCGACCGGCCGATCGGCCAGGGATGGAATCAGGCTCGCATTCAGACGCTGAGGAGGCGCTTCGTTGAGCCAGGCGATCACGATGGACCCGTCACATCACGCAGTGGAACCGGCGGAGTCGCCGCTCACCCCTGAAAGCTGGGGCAAGCTGGGGATGTGGGTCTTCCTGGCCGCCGACGCCATGTCGTTCGGCGGGCTGCTGGCCGGCTACGGAGCGCTGAGACACTTCAGCCACGACTGGCCCGATCCCAAGACCACGCTGGGGATCAACCTGACCGCCTTCATGACCTTCCTGCTGATCCTGACCAGCTGGACCATGGTGCTGGCGCTGGCGGCATGCAACCGCGGCAATATGAAGCGAACGAAACTCTTCCTCCTGCTCACCGCGCTGGGAGGACTCGGCTTCCTGGGACTCCAGGCCTACGAGTGGAATCATCTGATCCACGAAGGCATGACCATCACCGGCAACCCGTGGGGCTCGAGCCTCTTCGGGGCCACCTTTTTCATTCTGACCGGATTCCACGGATGCCACGTGCTCGGCGGCGTCATCTATCTCCTGATCACGCTGGCGATGGTCTCGCGCGGGGCATGGCGTTACGGCGAGGTGGAAATCACGGGCCTGTACTGGCACTTCGTGGACCTGATCTGGATCCTGGTCTTCACGTTCGTCTATCTGATCTAGGAGAGCCATCGACGATGTCCGGGACTCACGCCCAGCCGAACTACACGCAGGTGATCATCGTCCTGACGATCCTGACCGTCGTGGAGGTGGGTGTGGCGCTGGCGCCGCTGCCCAAATTCCTGATGGGCCTGATGCTGGTGATCCTGGCTCTCTTCAAGGCGGCAATGGTCGCGGCCTTCTTCATGCACCTGAAGTTCGAAAGGCGCACCCTGGCGATCATCGCCGTCACGCCGCTGGTCCTGTGCGGCCTGCTCATGTTCGCCCTGCTCCCCGACAGCAACCCCACGCGCAACGCGACACCGGCACGTCCTGCCTCTGAGGCTCCCGCGCCGACCCACGGCTGATGGCTGGCGCGCGCCCCTTGATCTGGGCGGGGCTGGGGATTGTGCTCGCGATCGTGCTGGTGGCAGGCTCCATCGAGATCCTCAAGCCCGGGGCGGAATCCCCCGCCGATGAGGCCGGGCCGCCGGCGCTGGCGGCGCCGGGCCATTACGGGCAGGTCCCCCGGTTCAGCCTGCTGGACTCGCGGGGAGCCCGGATCACGCGCGACGATCTCGCGGGGCGGTTCTGGATCGCCGACTTCATCTTCACCCGGTGCACCGGTGTCTGCCCCACGCTCACCGCGCGGATGGCCTCCCTGACACGCTCCCTGGCTGATGTGCCCCAGGTCCGCTACGTCTCCTTCAGCGTGGACCCCTCATTCGACACCCCCGAGGTGCTGGGCCGGTACGCCGCGCAGAACGCCGGTGAGGGGTGGATCTTCCTCACGGGGGGGACCGACGAGATCTACCGGCTGGTGGGCCAGGGGTTCCGGCTGAATGTCGCCAGCGGAGGGCCGCCGGAAACCGCCTCCGGCGAGCTGGTCACCCACAGCGATCGATTCGTGATCGTGGATCCCGATCTGAACATCCGCGGCTACTATCACGGCACCGACGAGGCGGAGGTGGATCGCCTCGAGCGCGATCTGCGCGCCCTGATCCGCGAGCATTCTTCCCTGTAGGCCGCGAGGAAGGTCATGATGGACGTCAGGGACCTGCCTTTGCTGAACGCCTGCCTGAACGCGGTCAGCGCGGCCCTGCTGCTGGCGGGATGGCTTCTGATCAGGCGCAGAAGGATCGCGGCGCACAAGGTCTGCATGCTGGCCGCCGTGCTGGTGTCGGCGGCCTTCCTGTGCAGCTACCTCGTCTACCACGCCCGGGTCGGCTCGGTCCCCTTCCCGGGCACCGGCCTGATCAGGATGTTCTACCTCGGCATTCTCTTCACTCACGTCGTCCTGGCGGCCGCCATCGTGCCGCTCGTGGCCGTGACGCTCTGGCGCGCCCTGCGTGGTGATTTCCCCCGGCACCGCCGCGTGGCGCGCATCACATGGCCGATCTGGATGTATGTCTCGGTCACCGGCGTCATCATCTACGTGATGCTGTACGTGATCTACGGCGCCGACCTGCGGGCGAAGACGGTGGCTGTCACGAGCGTGATCGCTCCGAACAGGGCCATCACCAGCAGCGACGCCGGCATGGACGGCGTCTCCGGCGGCGCCGCCGCGTCCAGGTAGAGAGCGCGCCGCAGAGCGGCCATGCCGTAGGTCATCGGATTGGCGCGCATGATCCAGGCCAGCCACGCGGGCGCTCCCGACGCCGGAAAGAAGGCGCCTGACAGCAGCCACATCGGCATCAGGACCAGGTTCATGATCGCGTGGAACCCCTGGGTCGATTCCATCCGCCAGGCGAGGGTGAGTCCCAGCCCCGTCATCGAGAGCGCCAGCGGGAGCATGACCAGGACGGTGGCGATCAGCGCGGACGCGGTGGGCCGCAGTCCGGCCGCGGGCGACAGCGTGAGCATGACGCACCCCTGCATCACGGCCAGGAGCGCCGCGCCGCCGGCCTGCCCCAGGACGATGCCGGCGCGCGGCACCGGGGCGGCGAGCACCCCCTGCAGGAAGCCGCTCCGGCGGTCCTCCACCACCGAGATCGTGGCGAAGATCGCGGTGAAGAGAAGCGTCAGCGCCAGGATCCCCGGATAGAAGTACTCCATGTAGTCGGCCCCCTCCATGCCCGGCGGCGCAAAGGAGCCGCGCAGGCCGCCCCCCAGCAGCAGCCAGAAGACGAGGGGCTGCAGCAGCGCGCCGATGACCCGGCTGGGCTGCCGCACGAACCGGATCACATCCCGCCACGCCAGCGCCGTCACGGCCAGCGGCAGCCGGCTCATGCCGAGGCCTCGTCCGTGGCCAGCCGGCGCCCGGTCAGTCGCAGGTAGACATCGTCCAGCGTGGGGATTCCCCATGAGACCTCCGACAGCTCCCCCTGGTGCGCCTCCATGATCTCCTGTGCGAGCTGCCGGGCCGCGGGCAGCGCCACGCGCAGGCTGGCGCCGTGGCGCACCGGCTCCACGCCGAAGCGCCGCCGGATCGACTCGGCGATGGAGGCAAGCGCCGCCGGATCGCGCGGCTGGATCGCCACGACGTCGCCGGCGATCATCCCGCGCAGCCGGCCCGGCGCATCCAGCGCCACGAGCCGCCCCTCGTGCATGACGCCCACCAGGCCGCACCGCTCGGCTTCGTCAATGAGATGAGTCGTCATGAGAATCGTGACGTGCTGTTCCCCGGCCAGCCGCTCGAGATGATCCATGAGGCCCCGGCGCGCAGCCGGGTCCAGGCCGGCGCTGGGCTCGTCAAGGAGAAGCACCTCCGGACGATGCAGCAGAGCCTTCGCCAGCTCCACGCGGCGCTGCAGCCCGCCCGACAGCGTCGCGACCCGATCGTGCCGCCGGCCTGAAAGCTCCACCAGCTCCAGCATCGACCCGATGCGCGAGGCCAGATCGCCTCCCCGCATCCCGTAGAGGTGGCCGTGCGCGCGCAGGTTCTGCATCACGGTGAGAAAGGGATCCAGCGCGGGGCGCTGGAAGACGACGCCCAGCCGGCGCCTGGCATCATCGGGATGGCCGCTGATCTCCTCGCCGCAGATCATCGCCCGCCCGGAGGTGGGTCGCAGCACGGTCGCCAGGATCCGGAACAACGTGCTCTTGCCGCTGCCGTTGGGGCCCAGCAGGGCCATGGCGGCGCCCCGCGGAAGCGCGAAGGTGATCCCCGAGAGCGCCGTGCGCGTCCCGTAGCGGTGCGTGATCTCCTGCACCTGCACAGCGATCCGATCGGTGCCGCTCATTCGAGGCGGGATTCTAGCAGCAGCGCGCAGGCCGCTGAAACCCACGTCTTCATTGACTCCCCGCAGATCTCGTGGTAGCTTTTTACATCCTCAGTAGCGTGCTCCAGATTCAGAACGGGCGGGACTTCCTGTTCAGGCGGCCTCATGACACGTCCGTATAAGCGCCTCTATGTCCCCGTTGACAACTCCGGCCACTCGTTCGCGGCCATCGATCTGGCCGTGGATCTGGCCGGACGCCTATCGGCCCGCATCCTCGGCAGCCACTTCCTGCAGGCCGGCGGCGAAGACTCCTGCCTGGGCCTGCTGGAAGAGTCCTGCCGCGCCGCCGGCGTGCCCTTCGAGAGGCGCGGTGTCGACGGGGCGCCGCACCGGCTGATCACCGAGGATATCCGCCAGAGTCATTGCGATCTCGTGGTGATGGGGGCGCTGGGGGACGGGGCCGTGGACTCCAGCCAGATCGGATCGGTGGCCGAGCGCGTCGCCCGCCGCAGCGGCGTGGATGTCCTGGTCGTGCGGGACCTGGTTCCGCCGGATCTGGTCCCCGATGGACAGGCGCAGATCCTGGCCGCCGTCGACGGTTCCGAGGCGTCGCTGCGGGCCCTGGGCGCGGCGCTGGCGCTGGGCCGCGCCACCAGCCGCCGCGTGGCGGGCGTGGTGGTGGGCGACGGCGCGCTCGCCGGACGCCCCTCGGCCGCAGTTGATGCCGCGCGCGCCGCGGCGCGGCAGCACGACGAAGATGTCGACCTGGTGATCACGGAAGGCAAGCCGTTCGATCGACTGCTCAAGCTCTGCTTCGAGCGCCGGCCCTGGCTGCTCGTGCTGGGACGTGCAGGCGCCGACGCCGACGGCCATGGTGAAGATGTCGAGGAGATGGGCTCGACCGCATCCAACATGGTCCGGATGTCGCCGTGCAACGTCCTGGTGACCAGCTCCACCGGGGCGCCGCGCAGTCCGGGCGCGCACGCACACCGGCGCGCCGCCACGCCCGCCCCGCCTGCGCCCCCGCGCGCGATGCGGTGGATGCCCGACGCCGAGGCCCTGCTCGAGGATGTCCCCACCGAGCAGCGGGGCACGATGATTCGCGCGGTGGAAGATGGAGCGCGGCGGATGGGGATCAAGGTGATCACCGCCGATGCCATCGATCGCGTGATGCTGGGGCCGATGCAATCCTGACTGGATCGCCCTACTCCGTGTAGGGCGTCTCCAGATACCGGCGCGCCTGATCCATCTCCGTCTCGGCGTTGAGACCCAGCGCGATCACCTGCTTGTAGGCCTCGAGGGCGGCGTCCCGCCGCCCGAGAAGGTCCCGGGCCATGCCGAGCCCCAGCCAGGCCATGGATGCCGATTCGCGATCGGCCTGCCCCGCCCCGGCGACCGCCTTCTCGAAGGACTCCGCGGCGCGATCGGGGCGCGATTGCCCCATGTAGATCCATCCCATCTGCATGGGCGCCACGGGGTCGGCCGGGTCGAGCTGCGCCGCGCGCGTGTACTGCTCAAGCGCCGAGGCGAGATCGCCGCCTGCGGCTGCAAGCTGCGCGGCGCTGAGCGCCTCGGCGGCAGCGGCCATCCCTGGTGCGGCCACACCCGGCTCGGGCGCCCTCTGCCCCGGCAGGGTCAGCACCAACACCTGGGATGCCTCCGCTGAAGGCAGGCCCTCCCGCCCAAGCTGGAGCGTGTCCCCGGGGAGGCGCCGCACCCTCTGCTGGGTGGAGAGCCACTCGTCCACCGTGCCGATCCCCTGGATCCGCTCCAGCGAGACTCCGGGGATCCTGTAGTGCATCGGGATCACGATCCGCGGCCGGAGCAGGTCGACCCACTCGCGGGCCGCCTCGTAGGTCAGGACGCGGCGCTCCGCATCCACCGGAAGCAGCAGGATGTCCACAGCCCCGATCGCACCTTTCAGCGCGTCGGCTCCCGGGCCCGCGGGGTCGGATGGCGGTCCGTTGTCACCCAGGTGGCAGAGGCGCACGCCGCCCGTCTCCACCACGAAGATGATATTGCGATGGCGGATCGACTCCGCGCCGATGGGAGCGTGCCTTCCCGCGATCCCCAGGACGCGGGCATCCTGGAACGCAGCCTCTCCCGTCTCCCTGCGGACCTTGGGATCGCCCTTCACCAGTCGCCAGGCGCTGTGATCCCAGTGCGCGTGGGTGATCAGCACCAGGTCCGCATGGACGTAGGGCAGGTTGAGCCCCGGCCATTCATCGCTGGAGTACGGGTCGATCAGGATCAGCGCCCCGCGGGGCGTGGTGATCAGGAAGCAGGAATGGCCGAACCAGCGCAGGGTCGCCGCAGGCGGCGGCTCCGCAGGCGCCGCCGCCGCGAGCGCCAGGACAATCAGGAGTGCGGGCATCCCCCGGAAGAAGCTACTTGGGCGGGGTCTGCGCCGGCGGCTTCTCCGATCCTCCCTTGACCCGGGTGATGGTGACCTTCTTCATCGTGATCGGCTCCTTGGGTCTTCCGGAGGGAGTCCCCATCGTGCCGCAGATCTTGTCCACGACATCCATTCCCTCCACCACCTGGCCGAAGATCGTGTGCTTGCCATTGAGGTGCGGCGTGGGGACCTGGGTGATGAAGAACTGGCTGCCGTTGGTGTTACCACCTCCGGAGTTGGCCATGGCCAGTCTCCCGGGCTTGTCGAAGGTCAGGCTGGGAACGATCTCGTCCTCGAAGCGGTAGCCGGGGCCGCCCGCGCCGGTCCCGAGCGGATCGCCTCCCTGCATCATGAAGTTGGGAATGACACGGTGGAAGGTCAGACCGTCGAAGAACCGCTTCTTGACCATCTCCCCCAGGTTCGAGTCCTTGTAGGGCTTGGTTGCCTCCGCCAGGCCCGTGAAGTTGTCGACGGTCTTGGGGGTTTCTTTCGGGTAGAGCTCGCACACGATGGTGCCGTGGTTCGTTTCGATGGTGGCGTACATGCCAGGCGTCTCCTTCCATGAGGCGCCCAGTCCGGCCAGGCCGGCGAGCATCACCAGCACGGGGGCCAGCGACAGCGCCGTGAGTCGGCGTTGCATGAAAAATCCCTCCCTGGGATCAGGTGCCCATGATGTTGTAGCCAGCGTCCACGTAGAGCGTCGTTCCCGTGATACCGCTGGCCATGTCGGACAGCAGAAACAGCGCGGCGCGGCCCACCTCGGCAGGCTCGATGTTGCGCCGCAGCGGAGCCTTGTCGCGTGACACGTGCAGCATGTCCATGAACCCGGAGATGCCGCGCGCGGACAGCGTGTTCACCGGGCCCGCCGAGACGGCGTTCACCCGGATGTTCTTCGGCCCCAGCTCATATGCGAGCTGGCGCACCATGTGCTCGAGCGCCGCCTTGGCGCTCCCCATGACGTTGTAGGAGGGCACGACGCGCTGGGAGGCGTTGTAGGTCAGGGTCACCATGCTCCCCCCTTCCTTCTCCATCAGAGGTGCCGCCTCGCGCGCCACGCGCAGGAAGGAGAAGGCGCTGATGTCCATCGCCAGGTGGAACCCGGCGCGCGTCGTCTGGAGGAAGTCCCCTTCGAGATCCTCCTTGTTGGCGAAGGCCACGCTGTGGACCACGTAGTGGATCGTGCCGAGAGCCTCGCCCGCCATCCTGAACGCGCGCGCGATCTCCTCGTCGCGGGTGACATCGCACTCGATGAGCGGCGTGCCGGGAGTGCCGGCGATCAGCCCTTCGACTTTCTCCTTGAGGCGCTCGCCTGCGTAGGTGAAAGCGAGCCGGGCGCCCGCAGCCTGCAGCTCCTGTGCGATCGCCCAGGCGAGGCTGCGGTGATTGGCCACGCCGAGCACGACGCCGGCCTTGCCGCTCAGATCGATGGAGCGCATCGCGCGGTATTTAATACCACGCTCCCGGTGAATTCAACGCAGACCCACGCGGGCCGGCCGGCCGCGGCGGGCGCCGGTGGTAGAATCCCGCCGCATGCGCCATCGTTGGATCATTCTCGTGCTCGCGCTCAGCGTGTCGCTGCCGCTGCACGCGGGCCGGGCCAAGCCCGACCGCCTCCCCCCGTCCCGGAGCGTGCGTCTTTCCAACGGGATGGAGGTAATCCTGATTCCCAACCGCGCCGCCCCGCTGATCACCTCCGTGGTGATCGTCAGGGCCGGGCTGGCCAACGAGACGCCCCGCACCAACGGCGTGTCGCACATGCTCGAGCACCTGCTCTTCAACGGCACGCAGCGGCGCACGCAGGAGGCCCTCTACGCCGAGCAGGATCGCTACGGGATCATCAACAACGCCAGCACCGGTCCCGCCCACACCGCCTATTTCGTCATGGCCGCCCGCGCGCAGTTCCACCGTGCGCTGGATCTGCAGTCTGACATGCTGTTCTTCTCCACCATCCCCGAGGACAAGCTGGAGAAGGAGCGCGGCATCATCGCCAACGAGATCGCCAAGGATCGCGCGGCGGCCAGCTCCTCGCTCGACGATCTCTACGACTCCGCGATGTACCGGGGCACGCTGCTTTCCCTGCCGGTGATCGGCACGCCCGAGTCGGTGCGGGCGATCAGCCGCGAGGAGATCCTGGCCTACTACCGCGCCCGTTACGTGCCCAACAACATGACGGCCATTGTGATGGGCGATTTCGACATGGAGGAGATCGAGCCGCTGGTGAAGCTCTGCTTCGGCACGGCGGCGCCCGGGCTGGTCACAGCGTCCCCTGTAGTGGAGCCGCCGGATGGCGGCGCGGACCACTCCCTGGGCGGCACCTCCTGGTCGCGTCCCACGCAGGGGCCGGCGCGATTGATCGCGCTGGGCGCTCCGGCGCCGGGGCCCGCCTCGTCCGTTTTCGGCCCGGTCTGGATGCTGGCGAGCCTGCTGTCGGAGGATCTGGCTGCGCCGGTGAACGCGCGTCTGGCCGCCTCGGGGGTCGCGGGGCGCCTGGTCTCGGCGGAGGTGGCCTATCTGGCGCGCGGCAGCGCCGCGAGCTTGAGGGCGCATGCAGTCCTCGATGAAGGCCTGCCCGCGGCGCAGGCATCCGCAGCACTGAGCGCCGAGATCACCGAGCGGGCACGCACGGCAACCACCGGCGGCAAGCCGTGGCGCAGCGAGACGCTGGCGCGGCTGCGCCTCGAAGAGAAGGCGACCCTCATGCGGCTGTGGGAGAAGCCTCACTACTTCGGGCTGGACCGCGCCCCCGTCGTCGCCGTGGCGGGCTGGGACAGGGCGCGTGACCTGCCTCGCCAGCTCGAGTTCGTCGAGGTCTCCGATATCCGTGACGCCGCCCGCCGCTATGCGGCCCCCACCGCGTGGGCCAGCTTCTATGCGGGCGCCGAGGCCCCTGCCACGGCCCCGGAGCCGGCCCCGGCCATCGAGCTGCCCGAGCCGGTCCCCACCTCCGAGAGCCGGAATGCCGTCTCGGAATGGAAAGGGACCCATCGGGAAGCCTCGGCCCGGAGAGGCGCCGAGCCCGCGCCGCTCGCCGCACGGACCGGCGCGGCCTCGGACGCCACCAACGCCCGGCTCATCCTGGCCAACGGGCTTCTGGTGAACATCGACTTCACGAATGACTCGAGGGTCTTCGCCGCCCACGTCCTGGTGAAGAACCGGGCGGCGGCCGAGCCTCCGGAGCGGGCCGGGATCGCCGACCTGCTGCACCGCGTGGCGGGCTCCGGGACGCGCAGGCACCCGGGCTCCGCCCTTCAGGATGCGCTGCGCGCTCTGGGAGGCACGCTCAAGGTCACCGACGACCCCATCCCCTACGATGACATCTACCTGTCGCCCGAGTACTCGTATTTCCGGCTGGAGGCGCTCGACGAGCACGCGGCCGCCGCCCTCGAGCTGCTCGCGGAAATCCTCGCCGAGCCGGATCTCGGAGACGGCGGGGCGATCGAGACGGCGCGGGGGCAGGTCGCCGCGCGCTCGCGCCAGGCAGCCGCTTCCCCTGGCGAGCAGGCCCGGCTCGAGCTGGCGCGGGGACTATGGGGCGACACCCATCCGTTCGCGCGCCCTCTCTTCGGAACCGAGACGAGCATCAAGGCGATCACACACGATGATCTGGTCGCATTCCACCGCTCCTACTTCCACCCGCGCAACATCATCCTCGGCATCGGCACGTCGATGACCCCGGAGGGTTTCCTGCCGGCGCTGCATGCGAAGCTGGGCTACTGGAGCACCAACGGCAGCCCCCCGCGCCCCGCCGGGCCGCCGGGACCGCCCACGGCGGATTTCTCCGTGCGGCGCGCCGCGGTGACATCCACCCAGGCATCGCTGGCGCTGGGAAGGCTCGCGCCGGCGGACAGCGGCAGCGATGCGGCATGGACCGCGCTGGCGGCCGTGCTGTCGCGCCGCATGGGGGACGTGCTGCGCGAGCAGCGCGGGCTTTCCTACTCGCTGGGAGCCGAGGCTGCCTCGCTGGCCGGCCAGCGCAAGATCATGGCGACGATGGGGACGCTGCCCGACAAGGTCTCGGAGGCGGAAGCCGGAATGCGTGAGGTGCTCGCGTCGCTGGTCCTGCGGCCCGCCGAGCAGTCAGAGATCGACGACGCGCAGCGCGCCACCGAGGTGCGGCTCATCATGCGAGCGCTGTCCCGGATCAACAGGGCCTGGAGCCGCTGCGTCAGCGAGCTGAGGGGAGCGGGCCGTCCCCCGGCGGCTGCGGCGGCCGCGGCGGGCAGCGAGGAGATCGGCGTGCTGACCCGGAAGCTCCTGGCAGACGAACGGCTCTCAGGTTGGGTGGAAGCGATCGCCGCTGCTCCGGCCGTCGCGGCGGACCATCCATGATCATGGCCGCGGCTGCCGTCGTGTACGCGCTCCATGCGGCCCCGGGGGCGCCGGCGGCATCCGCCGCTGAGGCTGCCTGGCGGCACGACCTTGACGTCTCGCTGGACCCTGCGACGCACACCCTCCGCGCGACGGACACGATCGTGGCGGGCAGTGGCGCCGCCGCGGCCTCGCCGCTGCGATTCGCCCTGCACTCCGGGTTGAAGATCGCCTCGCTCAGGATCAATGGCGCGCCGGCGCTCTCGCGGCTGCACAGCTCCCCGCATCCGGAAAAGAGCCACCTGACTCTGTGGAGCGGCCCGGATACCGCGCCGGGAGCGCGGATCGTCGTCGTCTATGAAGGGACGATCAATGACCCGGTGACGAGGGAGGGACAGCTCGGATTCGTGGCGGGCGACTCCACCGCGGGGGTGATTTCCCCCGCAGGGGTCTTCCTCGATGGCGGGACCGGATGGGTGCCGATCGTGGATGGGCCGCTCGCCCGCTACGACATCTCGGCGCGCGCCCCCTCCCCCTGGGTGATCGTGACGCAGGGGCGGCGCGACGCGCGCGCATCGCGATGGACCGCCGAGGTTCCGTCGGATGGTCTGGCGCTGGTGGCCGGCCGCTACGTGGTCAAGTCGATCGATCACGGGGGCGTGACCATCAGCGCATACTTCTTCGAGGAGGAGGCCTCCCTGGCCGAGGCGTTTCTCGAGAAAGTCCCCGAGTACCTGGACCGGTTCAGCGCGCTGCTGACCCCCTACCCCTACTCCAGCTTCGACATCGTGGAGAATTTCTTCACCACCGGGTATGGCTATCCCGGCTTCACGCTGCTGGGACAGGATGTGATCCGGATGGGCCCGATGGCGCTGCGGCCCGGCTATGTCGATCACGAGGTGATGCACTGCTGGTGGGGCAACTACGTCTATCCCGATCCCGGATCGGGCAACTGGTCCGAGGGGCTCACGACCTACTTCGCCAACTACATGGCCCAGGAGGCGGCGGGCGGCTCTGCGGCTGCGGACTACCGGCGCGGCATCGCCATGAAATACGCGCTGCGCGTCACCCCCGAGCTCGACTACCCGCTGTCGCGCTTCACCCACAAGACCCGCGAGGTGGACAACGAGATCGGCTATGGCAAGGCGGCGATGGTGTTCCACATGCTGCGCCGGCGCGCCGGCGACGACACGTTCTTCAGTGTGATGCGGCAGATGGCCGAGCGCTTCGGCGGCCGCCGCGCGGCCTGGGGAGACTTCAAGGCCGCCTTCGAGGCAGCCACCGGCCAGGATCTGTCGGCGTTCTTTTCTGCCTGGCTCGACGGCACGGGACTGCCTTCCGTCTCCATCACCCGCGCGCAGGCCGAGCGCGCGCCGGGTGGATACCGCGTGACCGGCACGCTGACCCAGGCGGGGGCCGCGTGGAAGGCCACGGTGCCGCTCGTGGTGGATACGCCGTCCGGCCCTCGCGGCCAGATCGTGGAGAGCACCTCCGCCACGACCGATTTTTCGATCGAGACCGACGCGCTGCCGGTCAGCCTGCGGCTCGATCCGGAAATGAACTCGCTGCGCGCGCTGCCCCACGAAGAGATCCCCGCCTGCCTGAACGCCTCGCTCGAGTCACCCCGGCCGCTGTTCGTCGTGCCGGCGCGGCGGATGGAAAACGCCGAGGATCCCTACCGTCAGCTGGCCGAAACGATGGCGGCCGTGCGGCAAGGCGAGGTGATCTCCGATGAGGGAGCCGGGCGCGAGACCCTGCAGGGGCGCTCGCTGATCCTGCTCGGGCCGCCGGAGGAAAACCGCGCCACCAGCATGCTCCTTTCCGCCATCCGCCCCGCGCTGTCGGTGACCGGCACCAGGATCACGCTGGGAGAGCGCACCTTCTCCGGCGAGGAGCACAGCCTGCTGCTGTCGGCCCGGCACCCCTGGAGCGCCGGTCGTTTCGTCACCATCTACTTCGGGCTCTCGCCCGCGGCGCTGGGCCGCAGCCGCAACGTCCCTTTCTATGGATGGGACACCTGGGTCGCATTCAAGGCGGGAGTCCCCGCGGGCCGCGACACGCTGTGGCCCGAGACGGACGGCTCGGTCCGCCTGCTGGCGCCCGACCTGCTCACCCTGCCCGAGGGAATCCCCCCTGAGAGGCTGCTCGAGGATGTCGCGGCGCTGGCGGCGCCGGCGATGGAGGGGCGCCGCGCCGGAAGCTCCGGTGCGGCAGCGGCGGCACGGTGGATCGAGACGTCGATGCGCCAGGCAGGCCTGCAGCCTGCCGGCGAGGTGGCGCCGTTTTTCGACAAGCACCGTCATGCCTTCACCCTGGCCACGGCCGATCTCGATCCGGAGGCGGCCGAGTCCGGGGCCGTCGTGACGCTGCGGCGCTTCTCGGGAGAGCGATCCTTTCCGGCGCAGCCGCTCGCCATCCCCGGGCCCGCCTCCGTGGGGCCGACCGACGAGGCCTTCATCGTTCCCGCCGACGATCTGGCCTGCCTGGCCTCCGCGGCCAGCGTCCCGAAACTGGAAGGGGCGATCCTCTTCACCGTGGAGAGGAGCCTGCCCGAGCCCTCCACGCAGCGTCCGGATCGTCCGGGCGATCCGAGAGGCCGGCCCGAGATCGATTCCGACGCGGCGCGGCTGCTGGCCGATCAGCTCGTCGCCGCCGGCCGTCTTGGCGCCTCCGCTCTGATCCTCCTGAGACCATCCGAAGGGGCATCGAGATACGAATCGCTCATGTCATTTCCTTCGGCTCCGTCGGCCCCCGATGCGGCAGCCATCGCCGAGCGGCGCAAGGGCGGCGAGTTCGCCGGGGCCGATATGTTCTTCTCGGGGCGGATCTCGCGGCTCCCCTTCGCGGCGACACTTCCGCAGCTACTCGTGATGTCGGCAGGGCCGGCCATCGGAGAGGCGCTGATGGGAAAGCAGGCTTTCAGGAGGGAGGCGCGGCGCGAGATGATGCTCTGCCGGGGCGGCTTCTCTCCGGTCATCCTCGACGCGACGATTGGCGCCACCGCGGCGCTGCGGCGCACCGAGCGGCAGGGCGTCAACATCGCCGGATGGCTGCAGGGCGCCGATCCCGTGCTGCGCCGGGAGGTCGTCATCGTGACCGCGCACTACGACGCCATGGGGATGTCGGAGCAGGGGATGCTGCTGCCGGGCGCCTCGGACAATGCCGCCGGCGTGGCCGCCCTGCTGGCGGCGGCCCGGCACTTCAGCGCACCCCAGGTTCGCCCCCGGCGCAGCCTGATGCTCGTCGCGACAGATGCCGAGGAGTGGGGGCTGGCAGGCTCGCGCGCGCTGGTGGCCCGGCTCCCCGAGCTGGCGCTGTCGCCGGCGGCGGTGGTCAACCTGGACTCGCTCGGCTCGGGCGATCCTTCCCGTGTCTTCCTGATCGGAGGATCGCACCGTCCCGAGCTGCGCCGCGTCGTGGCGGCTCTCGCGCCGTTGGCCGGCCTGGAGCTGGGGCGCGACATCGATCCCTTCGCCTTCGACTACGGCAGCGACTACTACCCGTTTCACCTGGCCGGGCTCCCCAGCGTGGGGTTCTTCGCCGCCGACTACCGCTCGCTGCATCGTGCGGCCGATTCTTTCGAAACCGTGGGAGGCGAGCCGCTGGCCCGCGCGGCGCGGCTTGCGATCCTGACCGTGGCGGCGCTGGGCGGATGAGCGGGCACGACCCGCGATCTGTCTACGCGGCGCGCCTGGAGGAGCGCCGCGGGCTGGTGCGGCGCGATCGGCGCCGGGACCTGGCGGCTTCCCTGGCGAGGCTGGCGCTGGCGGCTTCGGCCGCCGTGATTGGCTGGCTGGCCCTCACCGCGGGCGCTCTCTCGCCCTGGTGGCTGGCCGCACCGCTGGCCGGGTTTCTGGCAGTGGCGGTCCTGCACGCCGGCGTGGTGCGCTCGCTGGCTCTCCATCTGCGCGCCTGCGCCTGGTACGAGCGCGGGATCGCGCGTCTTGTTGGAAACTGGGCCGGCGGCTCAGAGGCGGGAGAGCGCTTCTCCGGGCGGGCCCATCCCTTCGCCAACGATCTGGATCTGTTCGGCGAGGGGTCCCTCTTCCAGCTCCTCTGCACGGCGCGCACCAGGGCCGGAGAGGCAGCGCTGGCCGGCCTGCTGACCACCCCGGCCGGTGCGGATGTGGCCCGCGCCCGGCAGGAATCGGTGGCCGAGCTGCGGGATCGGCTCGATCTGCGGGAAGATCTCGCCGTGCTGGGCGAGGACTTGCGGGCCGGAGTCCATCCAGGGCTGCTCGCGGCCTGGGCCGGCGCGCCGCCTCTGCTGCCTTCCGGGCCGGCCTCCCGCCTCGTCGCGTTCCTGGCGGCGGCGAACGTGGCGGCGCTTCTGGGGTGGGGATTTGCCGGCCTGCCGAGGCTCTGGCCCCTGCTGTCGGTTGCGGTCTCGGGCGCCCTCGCTCTGGCGCTGCGCGCGCGCGTGCTGCGGGCGCTGGCGGCCTCGGATGAGGCCTGCCGGGATCTGAAGCTGCTCGCCCTGACACTGGGGCGGCTCGAGTCGGAGCGCTTCAGCTGCCCGCAGCTTGCCGCCCTGCGGCAGCGGCTCGACACCGGCGGCGAGCCTGCCTCCCGCGTCATCGCCAGGCTCGCGCGGCTCGTCGAGCTGGTGGACTCCCGCCGCAATCAGTTCTTCTTCCCGATCGCCTGCCTGCTCCTGTGGGGCACGCAGCTCGCCTTCGCCATCGAGCGGTGGCGCGCCCGCTGCGGGGCCTCGGTTGCCGGATGGCTGGAGGCGGTGGGAGAGCTGGAGGCTCTCTGCAGCCTGGCGGGCTACTCCTGGGAGCACCCGGGCGATCACGTTCCGGAGATCCTCGACGGCGGCGCCGTGTATGCCGGGGAGGGGCTGGGGCATCCGCTCCTGCCGGAGGCCCGCAGCGTGCGCAACGACGTATCACTGGGAGAGAGAGCGAGGCTCCTGATCGTCTCGGGCTCGAACATGTCCGGCAAGAGCACGCTGCTGCGCACCGTGGGGATGAATGCGATCCTGGCCATGGCCGGAGCGCCGGTGCGCGCGCGGCGGCTGCGCCTGGCGCCGTTCGATCTCGGAGCCACGCTGCGGGTCCAGGACTCCATCCAGGATGGCACCAGCCGCTTCTACGCGGAGATCACGCGGCTGCGGCAGATCCTGGCGATGGCCGAAGGGGGCAGGCCCGTTCTGTTCCTGCTCGACGAGATCCTGCACGGGACCAACTCGCACGATCGCCTGATCGGGGCCGCCGCCGTCGTCCGGTCGCTGCTAAGCCACGGCGCCATCGGCCTGATCACAACGCATGACCTGGCGCTGGCCCGGCTCTCCGATCAGCTCCCGGCGGAGGTGGCCAATGTCCACTTCGAGGATCAGATCGAAAATGGCGTCATGGTGTTCGACTACCGGATGCGCCCCGGCGTGGTCACGCGGAGCAACGCGCTGGCGCTGATGAGGGCGGTGGGGCTGGAGGTATAGCCCGCTGGCCGGGATAGACTCGAGATCTAGCCGGGGTAGACTCGAGGCTTACCCTGGGTAGATGACCAGGCGCTGGCCGATCTTGATGCTCTCGTCGGGCAGCTCGTTCCACGACATGAGGTGCTCCACCGTCGTGCGGAACTTCATCGCCAGACGGAAGAGGTTGTCGCCGCGGCGGACGACATAGGTGATCTTCTCGCCTGCCTGATCCGGAGGCGCCTCGCCCCCGCCCGGGATGTTGATCAGTCCGGCAACCGGTACGGGAGCCGGCAGCTGCGGGTGCCGGAGGGCGTCTGTCGCCGCAGGCGGCTTCACCGCCAGGCGCATCCCCGGCCTCAGGATGGAATCCTGGTCCAGGCTGTTCCAATTCATCAGGTTCCTGAGAGAGACTCCGAACGACCGCGCTATGCCCGAGAGCGTGTCGCCGCGGCGCACGGTGTGATGAGTCGAGCGCCTGAGGGCGGCGCTGGTCTCGGGCGGCCTGGCGGCGGCCAGGTGCGCTCCGGACGTGCCGACCTGGGCCGGCACCTCGAGATGCATCCCGACGCTGATCCGATGCACGTTGCGGATGTTGTTGGCTGCGGCCAGCTCCTGAGGTGTGGAGCCATACCGCACCGCGATCGAGGCGAGCGTCTCACCCCTGCGCACCGTGTGAGTCTGGCTCACCGAGGCGATCCGCTCGCTGGCCGGCATGGCGGTGTAGGCCGCCCTGAACCGCTCTGCCGAGCCGGGCGGCACCATCACCTCGTATTCCTTCCGGCCGGGCGGGGTCACGCCGCGGCGCAGGTGCGGATTCAGGAACCGGACCTCCTCCTCGGTAGAGCCCGACAGCTTGGCGATCGTCGCGATGCTCGTGGGGCCATCCACGACGACGGTGTCCCATGTGACCGACGGGAACCGCTGCAGCCCCTCGAAGCCATACCCCTCGGGATCCTTCGACATCAGGCCCAGGGCGGTGATGCAGGGGACGAATCCCTTGGTGTCGCGGTGCATGTGCCGTGTCCTGGCGAGATCCCAGTAGTCGGTCATCCCGGTGCGCCGCTGGGCGCGCAGGATGTTGCCGGCGCCCGTGTTGTAGGCCGCAATGGCCAGCGTCCAGTCATTGAAGATGGCGTACAGGTCCTTGAGGTAGCGGGCCGCGGCGCGGGTCGCCTTCTCCGGATGCGACCGCTCATCCACATACTTGTCGACCTTGAGGCCGTACATGCGGCCGGTGGGAGTCATGAACTGCCAGATCCCCTTGGCCCTGGCGCGCGAGTATGCGTTGGGCTTGTACGTGCTCTCCAGGAAGGCGACGTAGATGAGGTCAGAGGGCAGCCCTTCCTCCTCGAGGATCCTGTGGATCATTTCCTGATACCAGCCATAGCGCTCGTAGCCACCCACGAACGACTTGCGGAAGGCGGGCTGGTTCTTGAACGTGTTGACGCAGGTCTGGACCTGCTTGTTGATCACGAGAGGGATGTCGAACGCAGATTCGCTGACCTGCGGCGCGACCGGGATCTGCTCGGGCGTCAGCTCGGGGATGATCTCATCGAGCTGCTCCACGACCGGGACCTCTTCATCCTGGCTGGCGGGGGGCTCGTCCAGATCCTGCTCGAGGGCGGCGATGTCGGCCGTCAGCTTCTCGAACGACTCCTGCAGGCGCGGCGTGTCGCCCACGATCGAGCCGGCCTCAACGTAGATCTCCACCGCGCGATCGAAGTGCTCGCGGGCGCGGGTCATGTCTCCCGCACGCATCGCCTCCAGGCCGTTGTCGTACTCGACCTGGGCGCGCGCGATGGTGGCATCGATGGCGTCCGACTCGTCATATGGCGTCTTTGCGGGCGTGGCACGGGTGGGTGCGGGGGCGGGGGCGGATTCGGCCTGGCGGGCCCGCTCGCTCCGCGGCTCCGAGGCGCTGACCGCTTCCACCGGCTGGCCGTCGGTGCGCTCAGGGGAAGTGCGGGCGATCCTGCGGCCATCCGAGCCGCACGCAGCCAGGGCCATCACGAGGGCGCAGAGCGGGATCAAAGCAAGGAAGGAACAGCGGGAAAAAGTCGCCTTCGCCACGCGCCCTCTCGACTCTGCGGAATGCCCCGGGGGCTGGCGGAGTGTAGGCCGGTCTCCTGCGCCAGGGCTGTTGCTGGTGACGGTTACGCTGAACGCATCGCGATAATACGTTGCAGTCCGGGCCGAGTCAAATCAGATCGGCGAAAGATCCGGATTTTCCCTTGTTTCTGGATTCGCGGGACTTGTTCCGCGGCTCCGGTTTACACCCCGAAATCGTTGGAGTAGACTGCCCGTCTTCCGCCGGCGGTCTCCCCCCTTCGATGGAGGTTTCATGATTCAGGATCCGAACCCCAAGCTCAAGGCCGTCGAGACGGCAGTTGCCCAGATCGAGAAGGAATTCGGCAAGGGCGCGATCATGAAGCTGGGAAGCCGGGAGGTCCAGGAAGTCAGCTCGATCTCCACGACGTCGCTCTCGCTGGACGCGGCCCTGGGCTGCGGCGGCCTGCCGCGCGGCCGGGTCTGCGAGATCTTCGGGCCCGAGTCCTCGGGCAAGACCACCCTCGCGCTCCACGTCACCGCGGAGGCGCAGCGCAAAGGGGGCATGGCTGCCTACATCGATGCCGAGCACGCCGTGGACCCGGAGTACTGCCGCAAGCTGGGAGTCGACGTGGACAACCTGCTCATCTCGCAGCCCGACAGCGGCGAGCAGGGGCTCGAGATCGCCGAGATGCTGGTGCGCTCGAGCGCGATCGATGTCATCGTCGTGGACTCGGTGGCCGCCCTGGTTCCACGCGCCGAGCTCGAAGGCGAGATGGGCGATTCGCACGTCGGCCTGCAGGCCCGCCTGATGTCCCAGGCGATGCGCAAGCTGGCGGGCGTGGTGAGCCGGACGAACACCTGCCTGATCTTCATCAACCAGATCCGCGAAAAGATCGGCATCATGTTCGGCAATCCGGAGACCACCACGGGCGGCCGCGCGCTGAAGTTCTACACCTCGGTGAGAATCGACATCCGCAAGGTGGCCTCCATCAAGGAGGGCGAGGTGGTCGTGGGGAACAGGACCAAGGCCAAGATCGTCAAGAACAAGATGGCCGCCCCCTTCCGTGTCTGCGAGTTCGACATCCTCTACGGAGAGGGGATCTCGCGCGAAGGGGATCTGCTGGACCTCGGTCTCGAGAAGGGCGTCATCCAGAAGAGCGGGACATGGTGGTCCTTCGGCGAAACCCGGATCGGCCAGGGGCGCGAGAACGCGCGGCTGTTCCTGAAGTCGAACCCGGACCTGCGCGAGGATCTGGACCGGCGGATGCGCGAAGCGCTGGGCCTGGGAGCCAGGAGCGGCCAGTCCGCTCAGGCCGCAGGCGGCAACGGCAGCAAGCTGGCGCCGGCAGCGACGGGGGGAACGGGAGCCGCGGGGCCGTCGGGGCCGACTCCCATCTCACGCGGCCGCGCGGCGGGGCCCCCGGAGAAACCGGCCTCGGCGAGGCCGGAGCGCACCTGACCTGCGCGGTCTCCGTTTGACTCACGGAGGGGGGTTCAGCTAATTTGTGGCCCTCCTCCAATGCCTCGGTAGCTCACCGGTAGAGCGAGGGACTGAAAATCCCTGCGTAGGTGGTTCAATTCCGCCCCGAGGCACCACTCTTCCCCCGGACCGCGCCGCGATCACCCCATGAGGTAGGTGAACAGGGGCGCGTAGGCGGTCACCGCGCGCGTCAGCTCCTCGGAGAACTTCGGCTGATCGGGGGTCGCCTCGTACGGATGGAGCTTCTCGCGGTACTGCCTGCGCGGATCCGAGGCCTCCACGTACCAGGGCGCGAAGAACCGGATATCCAGGTTGAAGCGGTGATGGAGCCGCTCGCTGATCAGCTCCTTCATCAGGACGTACCACGAGGAAGCAGCCTTGAAGTAGCGGTTCTCGGCCTCCGGCATCCCGAAGCCGAAAATGGTGTCCACCTTGAAGAGCCCTTCGCCGTCCTCGGCCACCTTCTGCCCTCCCATGTCGTGACGGTGGCGCAGGTGGATCCAGAGCTCGGGCAGCTCGGCCCGGATACCTCTCAGGATCTCGACGAACTTGTCCTTGTCGCGGGCCAGCGTGTTGAAACGCTCCCACTGCCGGCTCCTGGCGTGGTTGGGGATCGCGAGGCCCACTTCGAGCGCGCCCTGCCTGAGCCCCACGTTGAAATGGCAGTTCTCGCCCCAGGGCTCGCCGTCCACGAAATAGACATCCCACGCCTCACCCGGAATCGGGCTCACGACATCGTCACGGTGCTTGAGGCGCAGCCCGAGCCCCTGCTGGAACAGGTTCTTGATCTTTGGCTCGGCCGAAGCCATCAGCTCGCGGAGATCGGCCGACACCTCATCCTGCAGCGAGGGCACGCGCTCTGATGTCGGTCTGGCGCCCTTGTAGACCACGGCGGCTTCGCGTGCCACGGCTGGTGCCTCCTGCGATGGGCTCGGAATTGTTTGTTGTCTGGGGACGTGAACGGCGCGGAGTATAACACAATGAAATATTCACTCAATGCATGGCTGTGGGCTCCGGAGCGTCGGTCACGCGGCGGCCGTTCCAGAGCCGCTCGTACTGCGCCCGCAATACCGCGGCCCGTGCCTCTTCGCCGCCTGCCCGCAGCGCCTCGGCCGACCGCCTGAGCGCAAGCACGGCGAGCTCGGGCTGATGCCATGCGCGGTAGCCCAGCGCACGGACCTGATCAAAAGCGTCGGAAGCCTCCTCCGTCTGCCCGGCACCCATGTAGGCGCGCCCCAGCGCCGAGAGGAAATAGGCATCCGTGTGGACCGTGATGCAGTCAACCGCCAGGGGCTGCTCGAGCCGCCAGGCCTGCCGGATCGCTTCGCGGGCGCGGGCGGGATCGCCATCGGCGAGCTGGATCTCTCCCAGCATGAGATGCCGCCACGGTGCGCCCCACCCGGGCAGTCCCATTCTCGTCTCGGTGTCGATCTCGGATGCGATGCGGGAGGCTCTGGCCTCGTCGCCGGACATCAGGGCATTCACCCCGCGCGCGTAGAGCAGTGGCGGCAGCGCTCCTGCCGCTTCGATGGCAGCGGCGAAGGCGCCATCCGCCTCCCGGAACCTTCCATCGAGGCTCAGCGCCCGGCCGGCCAGCATCAGCATCTGCGCGCGCCGCGGCCCCTCCGGGGGAGCGCCCAGGTATTCCGCCCCCCGCTCGAAATGCCGCACCGCGTCTTCCAGCCTGCCCAGCCAGACGGCGTTGATCCCCGCCTGAAGGTGCGTGCGCGCGTTCGTCCCGGCATCGTTGGTTCGCTCCATCTCAGGGTCGTACATCGAGCGGAGCTGGCCCGCGAATCCTCCCAGCGTGAAGGCCGCTCCCAGGCCGTAGGCGAAGACATCGCCGCCGCGGCGCACGATCTCGTCGGCGGCCTCGACCGCATCGCCGTACTCTCCCCTGCCGATCCGCGCGCGCCCCATCTCACCGATCGCCTCGAATGCATCGGGATCTGCGGCCAGCGCGTCCTGCGCGCGCGACACCGCCCAGTCGTACATCCTCTTCATCTCATAGGCCTCGCCCAGCGCGCGCCGCGCGCCGGCCAGGTTCGGGTCGAGATCCACGGCCCGCTCGAGATGCTCGATGACGCCATTGGGATCGAAATAGCCGCACGACTCGGCGGCAAGGCGCCCCGACAGGTACGACAGCCCCGCGCTGGTGGCGCCCCCCGCGCGCGCCGTCTCCAGAATGGCGGCGGCGGCACCGGCGTCGCCGGCATTGAATGCCGAGAGCGCCTCGGCTGCGGCCCGTGAGCCTGCGGCTTCGGCGGAGACGTCGGTGGAAGCCGGCTCGCGCTGGGAGCGCCGGACGATCGTCATGGTCAGCAGGATGAGGATCGCCGCGCCTGCCAGCAGCGCGGCGGCGACAGATCGCATGCGAGACATCCAGGGTGCACGTTACCTGAATGCCCGGCACCACGCAAGGAGCTCTCAAGGAGCATGCTATACTCGGGCTCCCTCAAAGCAGCGTGTCGGGACGTGTTCAATCGCGGAGGCAGCTCATGGCCGAGTTCGTGGAGTATGTCGTGGAGAAGAAGGGGATCGGCTCCACAACCTACTTCATCGCCAGCAAGGAGGATGGAGCCGGCTGGGTGTCCGGTTTTTTCCCTGCCTACATGGCTCCCACTCCCGGCGAAGACCCGGATGAGATGATCTTCCAGCTCGCCAACCCCGATCACACGGTCACGGGCGCCTCAAAGGAAGAGGCGGAGGGCAAGCTGCGGGACTGGATCGAGGCTACCTACAAGATCCTGGAGCGCCGGGCTCAGCGCGTCGCGCCCGAGTAGCTCCGTCCCAGCGGGATCACAGCAAAGATCCCGGCGCTGATCACCAGCACGCCTCCCACGATCGCCATTGCCTGTCCCACGCCCAGGGCCGACGCCAGCAGTCCGGTCGCAACCGGCCCGGCCGCGTGCCCGATGTCCATGATCGTGCCGAAGACTCCATGGGCTGCGCCATACCGCTCGCGCGGGGCGAGATCCGTGACGAGTGCCGCGGTGGAGGAGGTCGTCACCGCCACGCCGAAGCCGTACAGCGCCGAGACCGCCAGGAGCGCCACGAAACCCTTCGCGGCGCCCACCAGCGCGATCGCCACGCCCGCCACCAGGAGCCCGGCCACGATCTGCGGCCGCCGCCCGATCCGATCCGAAAGACGGCCCAGGAGCGGCTTGGCCAGAAGCGTCGTGGAGATCTGCGCCGCATAGAGCCACCCCGTCATCCTGGCGGGAAGGCCCACGCTGGCCGTGGCGTAGATCGGCAGGAAGGCGTCCATCGCTCCCGTGGCGACGAACTGCATCGCCTCCACGGCGCTGACAGCCATGATGCCGAAGTGCCCGGTCACTTCCCTGATGCCCGCGAGGAACTCCCCCTTGCGCACGGCGCCGCGCGGCGGCGCGACGAAGGTCTCGTGCTTCCACGAGAGTGCGGCCGCCAGCGCCACCAGACCGATGACGCCGCTTGCCAGGAATGGCCAGCTGTAGTTCTCCCCGAAGATCAGGTAGGCGCCCAGCAACGGACCGAGGCTCTTGCCGACCAGGGTCGCGGAGGAAAACGTCGACAGCCGCTCTCCGCGGCGCGCCGGCTCCGCGATATCCGAGACGATCGCCGACGAGACGGGCCCGAAGGTCGCGGTCGCGAGGCCATGGACCATGCGCAGAGCCAGGAGGGCGAGGCCGGCGGTGACCAGCGGGTAGAAAAACGGCGGCAGCGCGAAGGCGCACGCCGACACGATCAGCAGAGGCCGGCGGCCGAGCAGGTCGCTCATCCGGCCGGCGGGCAGCTTGAGCAGCACACCGGTGCTGGTGGAGGCGCCCACCACCATCCCGATCATCGTCTCGGAGAGTCCCAGCGAGCGCGCGAACAGCGGAACGACCGGGAAGCGCGCCAGCGCGTAGGACAAGTGCGCGGTGAACCCGATCAGGCACAGCCGTCCGAACGCGCTCGTCGCCGCCATGTCGCGCGAGTATAGCCTCCGACCGGTGGGCCACCGGCGCGTGTAGAATGGCGGTCCGGATCACGTTGTGCTGCTCCGGAAGGAGGAACGCATGCGACGACGCGATTTCATGAAGCAGGCTGGCCTGGGCGCGGGCGCTCTCGCCGCGGCCGGGAGTCCGGCTCTCGCGGAGGGAGCCTCCGCTGCACTCAAGCCCGTCGTGATCTCCAGCGGCAACGGCCTGAAGGCCACGCAGCGCGCCATGGAGATCCTCAGGCAGGGCTCCGACGCGCTCGATGGTGTCGTCGCCGGCGTGAACCTCGTGGAGGAAGACCCCGAGGACATCACCGTGGGGCTGGGGGGGCTGCCCAACGAGCGCGGCGTGGTGGAACTGGACGCTTCCGTGATGCACGGCCCCACCGCGCAGGCTGGCGCCGTGGCGGCGCTGCGCGGGATCAAGTACCCCTCGAGAGTCGCCCGCCTGGTGATGGAGCAGACCGATCACGTCCTGCTGGTGGGCGACGGCGCGCTGGAGTTCGCGCGGGCGCAGGGGTTCACCGAGGAGAACCTCCTGACCGAGAAATCGCGCCGGATCTGGCTGAACTGGCGGCAGACCATGTCATCCAAGGACGACTGGCTGGCTCCTCCCGAGGAGCAGTGGGCTCCCGAGGTGAAGGAGTACGTGCGCACCTCCGGGACGATCAACTGCAACGCGCTGGACGCGCGCGGGAACCTTTCGGGAACGACGACCACCTCGGGGCTGGCCTTCAAGATGCCGGGACGCGTGGGCGACACGCCGCAGATCGGATGCGGCCTCTACGTGGACAACGAGGTGGGGGCGTGCGGCTCGACGGGGCGCGGCGAAGCCGTGATCCTTTCCAATGGCAGCCACTCGGTGATCGAGAACCTGCGCCGCGGCATGGCGCCCCAGCAGGCGGCGCTTGCCGTGCTCCAGTGGATCGTGGACCACTCGAAGCTGCCGCGGCTCCTCAAGGCGGACGGCAAGCCCGATTTCAACGTCAACTTCTACGTGCTCAACAAGCGTGGCGAGTACGCTGGGGCGGCGATCTGGAGCGGGTCTTACTTCTGCGTCGATGACGGAAGCGGGAGCCGCCGCGTGGAGTCGGCCTGGCTGTTCAAGAGGCAGAGGGCCTGAGGCGGCCTCAGCCTCCCGCACCGGCTGCCGCCGCGGCCGGGACCGGCTGATTCAGCCGGATCAGCTCGGCGTTGATGAGCCTGGCGAACTCGTCGAACTGCTTGGCGCCCGAGATGAACCGGCCGTTCACGAAGAAGCTCGGCGTCCCCGTGGCGCCCAGGGCGCGCGCCTCGGCGAGGTCGGCTTCGATGGCCGTCTTGCCGCGCCCACCGGCAAGCCCGTCCTCGAACCGCTTCATGTCCAGCCCGAGCTCCTGCGCGTACTTGATCAGCTCGGCGCGCGCGAGCTTGCCGGGATTGCCGAACAGCTTGTCGTGATACTCCCAGAAGCGGCCCTGGTCCGCCGCCGCCGCGCTCGCCAGGTGGGCCAGGTAGGCATCCTTGTGCATCTCGAGCGGCAGATGCTTCCAGACGATCCGCACTTGATCGCCGTAGGTCTTCCTTATCTGCTCCAGGGTCGGACCGACCCTCGCGCAGAATGGTCACTGGAAGTCGGAGAACTCCGCGATCGTCACCGGCGCGGTGGCCGGCCCCTTCGCCGGCGCTCCCTCCGTCTTCACGGTGTAGACCTTGTTTGGATCGGGGCCCGATCGGCGCGGCGCGTTCTGGGCTGCCTCATCCGGCCGGGAGGCGATCTGGCCCAGCTTCAAATCGATCTGCGAGAAGCGATCGTTGAGAGTACGGCGCAGATCCTGCGCCTCGCGGTAATTCATCACCGCGATCACCACCAGCACGGCCAGCCCCGCCGGCGTGACCCATTGCAGCGCCGAGGGCTGCGGTGCGTCCCTGCCTGTCTTTGCCATCGTCGGAATCCGCCTCCGGCCGGAGGATAGCACGCGGCGGCTCGATGCTATGATGGCGCCATGAAACCGGCCCGCGCCGCTTACATCCTGGGCGGCGATCACACTCCCTTCATCGGGAAGTTCCACCCCGACTTCATCTGGAAGGGCCACCCCGATTTCGGCAAGCGGAGCAATCCAACCATCGAGCAGCACCTCCACCGCGCCGTGCTCTCCGCGCTGGAGAAGACCGGCGTGCCGCCCGGCGCCGTGCAGAAGGGGTACGTGGGCAACTTCACCGGCGAGATCTTCGCCAGGCAGGGCCACCTGGGCGCCATGCTGGCCTCAGCCCACCCCGATCTGGCCCTCAAGCCGTTCGCCCGCCTGGAAGGGGCCTGTGCTTCAGGGGGGCTTGCCCTGCTGGCGGCCGTCGATGCGGTGGGCGCCGGCTGGGACGTCGTGCTCGCGGCGGGAGTGGAGGTCCAGACCACCCTGTCGGCAAAGGACGGTGCCGACGCGCTGGCCCGTGCCGCCCACTACGCCACGGAGCGATCGCTCGATCCCTTCACCTTCCCCTGCATGTTCGCCCGGCGGATGCGCGCCTGGTGCGACAAGTATGGATTCACCCCCGCGGATGTCTCCGCCGTGGTCGTCAAAGCCTACGAGAACGCCTCGCGTAATCCCTACGCGCACATGCGCGCCTACCGTCTGACGGCCCGCGAGGCGAAGGAGCCTTCCGACAAGAACCCACTGTTCCTCGAAAACGCGCAGTACCGGGACTGGCTGAAGGTGAGCGACTGCTCCCAGGTTTCGGACGGCGCCTCCGCGGCGCTGGTCGTCTCCGAGCAGGGACTGCGGATGCTGGGGAAGCGGCGCGAGCAGGCGATCGAGCTGCTCGCCTACGGCCATGCCACCGCGCCGCTGGATGGCGAGCGCGACTACACGGCGCTGACCACCACGGCAGCGGCCGCGCGGGAGGCTTATCGTGACGCGGGCCTTCAGGCCGGCGATGTGCAGGTGGCCGAGGTCCACGACTGCTTTTCCATCGCGGAGATCCAGATGTACGAGGCGCTCGGCTTCGCTGCGGCCGGCAAGGGCCTCGAGCTGGTCCGCGAGGGGGCTGTGCAGATCGGCGGCAGGCTTCCGGTGAACACCGGCGGAGGGCTGATGGCGTTCGGACACCCGGTCGGAGCCACCGGGGTCAAACAGGTCATTGAGATCTACCGCCAGATGAAAGGGCTGTGCGGCGACTACCAGGTGCCTTCCCATCCCGGCGTGGGCCTCGCCGCCAACATGGGCGGCGACGATCGCACGTCGGTGGTCACGCTCTACCGCGACGCATCCTGAAACGGCCTCACCGCCGCCGCGCCCCCTCCAGGTGTCTGCCCAGGAAGGCCTTGATCGGAGCGATGAGATCTATTTCCTTCTGATCGAGGATGAACTCCGCGTGCCGGCCCCGCTCCAGAATCAGCAACTCGCGCGGAGCCCCCGCCCTCTCATGGATCAGGCGGGCGTGCGAGACATGCACCAGCCAGTCCACCGAGCCGTGGACGATCAGGAGCGGCAGGGGCGCGACACGGGCAACCGCCTCGTCGGCCCGCGCCCACCGCAGCGCAGGCCACGCAGGACGAAAACGCCATCGTCTGCGGCGCATCAGGATCGGGATATGAGTCAGCCAGCCCGCGGGATTGATGCGGTAGCGCCAGATCTCCAGGTGGGCCGGCGCGCCCACGGTGACGACCGCGGCCGGTGCGGCCGGACCGCCGCGATCCGCGGACCACTCCGCGGCCCGGGCCGCCGCCAGGATGGCGATGAAGCCTCCGATCGAGAAGCCGACGATCCCCACCGAGGGGTGCAGCCCGCCCAGGAACTCCGCCAGCTCCAGCAGGTCCTCGCTTTCACGGCGTCCCCAGGTGAACCAGCCCGGGGCGTCGCCGTGCCCGCGCAGATCGGGCGCCACGACGTCGAATGACTCTGCCAGCGCGCGGCAGGCCGCATCGATCTGTGGCATCTGCCTGTCGCAGAACAGGCCGTGCTGCACGATGACCGCGGGGCGCGGGGCCGCCTGCGGGATCGTGTAGAAGGTGGCGGTGCGGATCTGTCCTCCGGCCGGGTACTCCAGCTGGCGGATCGTCAGCTGCCGGGACGGCTGCGTGGCGGCGGTGGACACCGCATCATCTTAGACAGTCCAGCGAGTCCAGTTATGGTCAGTTCTGCGGTGCGGCACTCTTGATCTGATCCAGACGGACTTTGATCTGCTGGAGCCGCTCCTGCGCGGCACGGACCGACTCGAGGGTCTGCAACGCGATCTTCTCCAGCTCGCGCAGCCGGGCGATGTCCTCGCTGCTCAGACTCGCCGGAGCCTCGGGCCGGTTCTTGATGCGGGCCGCTTCCTCTTCGATCGCCGTCTTCTGCGCCATCGCCTGCTCGAGGATCGCCATGATGCGCGACTGCTCCTCGGCGAGGCGGGCCAGTTCCTCGAGCGCTTCGGGCGTCACGGACGGGGGAGCTGCATCGGGCGGAGCCGTGGCCGCGGGCGTCCGGACGGGCGCGGAGCCGGTGATCTTGTGCTCGATGGGGGCCTGCTGTTGTGGGGGTGCAGGTGCCGCAGGCGCTGCGGGAGACTCGCCGCCCGTGATCACCGTGTCGGCAGGCACAGCCAGGATCTGCCGCTGCGGCTCCGACGCGGCGTTGAGCTCCTCGGTGGCCTTCCAGTCGATCCGCTCTTCGTGGATTACCACGAGCAGTCCATGCGGCACCAGCCTCAGCCTCGCCTGGAGCCCGATCACCTCGGGCCTCTCGAGCGCTTCGATCCGGTGGCCATCGAGAGTGAGCACGGTGTACGCGAATGCCGGCACGGCCGGCAGCAGCGCGAGCAGCGCGGCGAGTCTGATCCATGTGATGCGTGAGTTTCTCATGACGTCGTCTCCTGGCCACGTGGCGCGCGACGAGCGACCGGGGCGGGCCGGTGCCCCAATATGCGGCCCCTTGCAGGAGGCGGCAAGGCAGGTCACACTCCGGCCATGGTCAGAGCCCGGCACATGGTCAGACGCAGGCGCATGCTCAGAGGGCTGGTTGCGCTTGTCGCCGTCGTATGGATTGCGGCGCCCATCACGCTCGCGGCGGAGACGGCGCCGCGGCATGTGCGCGATGGTGCCGGGCGGGACGTGACGATCCGTGCGGTGCCCCGGCGCATCGTCTCGCTGGCTCCATCGGTCACGGAGATGCTCTTCGCCCTCACCGCGGGTCCCCTCGTGGTGGGTGTGACCGACTTCTGCGACTTTCCTGCCGAGGCGTCCCGCCTGCCGCGCATCGGCGGGATGATCCACCCTGATCTCGAGCGGATCGTGGCGCTGCGTCCCGACCTGGCGATCGCCACCACTGCCGGAAACTACCGCGACGACGCGGAGCGGCTCGAGCGTCTCGGCGTGCCCGTCTACACCGTGGCCAGCGGAAGCATCGATGAGATCATGCAGGGGTTCCTCTCCACGGGCGATCTGATCGGAGCCGGTGAACGGGCGGGCGTTCTGGTCGGCTCGCTGCGAGCCCGGCTCGATGCCGTCAGATCGGCCACCGCGGGGCGCGCGCGCCCTCCCACTCTCTTCGTCATCGAGCCGGATCCTCTGGTGGTGCCCGGAGGCGGCACCTTTCTGGGAGAGGCGCTCGAGGCGGCGGGCGCCGACCTCGTCACGCGCCATGCCGCCTCAGGCTGGGCCCAGTTCGACCTGGAGCGGGTCGTGCAGCTGAAGCCCCGTATCATCCTGACGCCGGAGGCCAACAGGGCGTGGACCACCACGATTGGAACACGTCCGATCTGGAAGGATTTGCCGGCGGTCCGGGAGGGACGCGTCCACGTGATAAGCGATTCCATCCAGCACCCGGGACCGAGGCTGGTGGATGGTGTGGAAGAAGTGGCGGAGCTTCTTTCAGCGACCAGGGATCAGGCGGGAAGCAAGGATCGGGGGGACCGGCAGCCACGTCCCTGAGGCAGGTTTGCCGGTCCCCCCTCCTCCCCCCACTGACTTCCTGGGCGAGAACTCCCCGGAGCCACTCCCCCTCGCAGTGATCTGATGAGGATGGCCCGAAGTATACCAACGTTGATGCCAGGTGACACCAGTTTTTTTCGGGGAAGCCTGGCCCTGTTGCAGGCCCGGCGCGCACTTCAGCGGGTGGGCTTGCGCGCCCCGGGGTAGCGTCTGAGCAGTCCGACCACCACGCCCTGGACCCGGAGCCGGTCGGCGGGAATGGTGAACCCGCGCATCTCGGGGTTGGCCGGCTCGAGCCGCACACTCTGGCCCTGCTTGTAGAACCGCTTGAGCGTCGCTTCCTGGCCGTCGATGAGCGCCACCACGACATCGCCGTCCTTGACCCGGGGGCGCTTCTCCACCACCACCCAGTCGCCGTCCATGATGTGCTCGTCGATCATCGACTCGCCCTGAACCTGCAGGACGTAACTCTCTCCTTTGCCTGCGAGCGTTTCGGGAACGGCGATCACTTCGTACTGCTCGACCGCCTCGATCGGACGGCCGGCCGCCACCCGCCCGGCCAGCGGCAGCCGGATGGCCTGCACCGCGCGGGACGTGGAGGTCAGCTCCAGCGAGCGGTTGGCGTTGTAGCGCTTGCGCACCAGCCCGGCGCGTCGCAGCGTGTCGACGTGCGTGAAGATGGTGGCTGGAGAGCGGACCCCCATGGCGGCGCCGATCTCCATCAGGCTGGGCGAATACCCCTTCTCGTCAATCCAGCGGGTGATGATGTCGAGGCACTGCTTCTGTTTCTTGGTGAGGATCATTGCGGACACTCTAGGCAAAAGTGATCAGAACGTCAAGGAGCGGCGCGGCACTCCCTGGCCCCGATCCATGGGGAGGCCTTGTCTCCGTCCCACGCGGTGTAGGAGGCGTCCCCTCCCGCACACAGGGGGGATCCCGCAGCCGGCATGAACCCGGCGTCGAGCTGCGGGTCGGCGCGGACACTGTGGGCGTTCCACGTGGCGCCGGGGCATTCGGCCGCGTTGATGAAGTCCTGACCGGCCGCGCTCTTCCAGTAGCCGTTGTGATCCAGCCTGAGCGATTCGGGGCAATGAGCCAGGCGCACTGCGTAGCCGTAGTTGGGCCGGTTGGTCCGGGGGTTTCCCATGTCGATCATCAGGTTGTTGATGAACACCGAATGCCCCGAAACGCCGCTGGATTCAGTCGGCTGGTGCCAGTTGGCCGCGATCTCGGGCAGGTTCTCCCGGGTGCCCGGCAGGCCGATGAAGGTGTTGTTGTAGGCGATGACTCCCGCCTCGGGCCGCTGCCTGGGGTTTCTCCGGACCTTGATGGCGGAAAAGACCACCGAGGGGGCCATGTCGTGGAACACGTTGCGCCTCACGATGATGTCCCTGTCGTTATAGGAGGAGACGCATCCATCGAAGTCGCTGCAGGTCGTCTCTCCGATGATGCACTCCTCCACGATCGAGTTGTGGGAGATCTCGCCGGCGAAGGCGCCCAGGAAGCGGCGCGATTCCACGCGGCTGATCCGGGTGCGCGTCGCCTGGATGAACATCGTGGAGGCGTCGGCCCCCGGGACTCCGTTCTCGCCGGGCGACTCCGGGCCGACAAACCGGCTGTCGGTGATGGTGATGCGGGTGGTCTGCAGCCTGCCGTCCCGGATGCGGATCAGCGCGGCGCTCTCATCCCCTTTCAACCGGCAGCAGATGGCCGGAGAGGCAGGGAAATCCTCGGGCGTCACTTCGAGATCGGTCAGCGTGATGTCCTGGTGGGCCCCCGCCAGGTGGATTCCGAAGCGCGCGCCCGCCCTGAAGCGAAGATGCCGCAGCGTCAGGAACTGCGTCATCCCGCCGGGAGAGTGGATCGTGTCGATCTCCCCCGGGATTCCGGCGATGACCACGTCGCGCCGCGATGCCGCCGGATCGCCGGCGATGATGGTCGGGTCGGATTCCGAGCCGGCCAGCCCGGCCGGCAGGACCAGCCGCTCCTGGTAGACTCCCGCACCGATCTGCAGATCGTCGCCCCCCTTGAGCTTCTGCATCGCTCGTCCCAGCGTGCGGAAGGCGCACGGGGAGGCCTGCGGCCTCGCCGGCTGCGACCATGCCGCTGCGGAGCTTCCGTCGCAGCGCGCGTCGTCCCCATCGGGGCGGACGAAGTACTTCTTGCCGGCGAGGGCCGGCTCCGCGCCCAGGATGCACGCCAGGAGGATGACGGCGCGCGGATAAAGAGGACTCACTCGGCCGCGGCGCTCCTGGCGGGAAGGGTGACGGCAGGCGGTTTCTGCTCGGCGGCCGGCTCGGCCAGCTCCGGTCTGAGCTCGCCGGCGTACCATGCCGCCTTGAAGGCCGCGACGACCGCCGGGTCGAACGCGATGCCGCTCAATTCGATGATGCGGGCCACCGCCGCGTCCCATCTCATCGCCCGCTGGTAGGGCCTGTTGGTCGTCATGGCGTCAAAGGTGTCCGCCACTTGCACGATGCGCGCCAGCATGGGGATCTCCTCCCCCTTCAGGTTGTCGGGGTAACCGCCGCCGGACCAGCGCTCGTGGTGGTTGCGCATTGCCGGGATGATCTCCTGCATCTGGGGCATCGTGCTCAGGATGTTATACCCCTTGAGCGGATGCCGCTTCATGATCTCGAACTCCTTGTCGGAGAGCGACGCAGGCTTGCGCAGGATCGCGTCCTCGATGCCGATCTTTCCGATGTCGTGGAGCAGCGCCCCGACCGTCACGTTGCGCATCTCCTGCCGGCTGAGGTTCAGGTGCCGGGCGATCGCGATGGCGTAGCGGTAGACGCGCTCCGAGTGGCCGCGCGTGTAGGGGTCCTTCTCGTCGATGGCGGCGGCGAGCGCCTTGATCGTGCCCATGAACATCTGGCTGTTCTCTTCGGCGGCCGCCTTGATCTTGTCGATGTAGCTGCGGATCTCCTCCGCCATGAAATTGAAGGTCTCCGCGAGCTCTCCCAGCTCGTTGCGGCTCGTCACGTCAGCCCGGGCGGCGAAATCACCGGAAGCGATCCGCCGCGCCCGCGCCACGAGCGCCTTGAGCGGCCTGGTGATGGCGCCCGCGAAGAAAACGGCGCAGATCACCGCCAGCGACACGGCAAAGAGCGCCCACTGGTAGACGCTGCGCTTCATCTCGGCGACCGAGGCGTACGCCAGGTTGCGATCCACCAGGACGAAGATCCCCCATCCGCGATCGGTGCTGGCGCGGGCGCCCAGAAGCTGCTGCGTCTCCATGCCGGGAGGCGCCTCGAACGGCATGATCTCCATCACGCCGGCCCCTTCGTGGCGGAAGCGGGTCACGATCTCCGTCCTGCGCCAGGCATCGGCCTGCTTCATCGCGGCGGGCATGCCCGCCTCGGCGAACAGTCCCGTGGCGTCATCCAGCGCGAAGATGATGTATTGCCCCCCGAGCGTCCCCACGCTGCGCTCCCACGAAGCGCCCAGATCAACCACCGCGGCGAGGACTCCATGCACCCCACGGCCGGAGCGCACTGGCACCCCTTCGATCACGCACGGAGCTCCATTGCGCGCCGCGGCGACCGGCCGGCTCACGAACATCTCCCCCTGGACCGCGGACATGAGGGCCGAGAGGATCGCGTCTGAAAGCGGCTTGCTCGCCAGAAGCGATTGCTCCCCCACTTCGAGCTGCCTTCCCGCCCGCGGCGAGTACCGCAGCAGGACGATGTCGCCGGCAAGGTGTGGCGCCAGGATCTCGGACGTGAGGGCCGCGTCGGACCCCGTGGCAAGCTTGCTTTCCAGGACCCGCGCGATGGCCGAGAGCTGGTTGCGCGCGCCGGCCACCGTGGCGTTGATGTCCTGCACGATCCCTGCGGCCACTTCGAGCTGGTACTCGCGGCTTGCCGACTCCAGGCTCTCGCGGTTGATGTCGATCAGCTTCCAGGCGGTCAGGAAGAGAGGGGCCAGGGCGGTGACCACCATGACGAGCAGCAGCGTCCAGAGCAGGCCGACCCTGCGTGAGGCGGGGGGGCGGGCGGCGGAGTGCGCGGCAGGCGCGCTGTCAACCGACATGGGCCATCGTCCTCTGGCGCCGCACCGCCGCCTCCAACCTGACCACCACCTCGTCAATCTCATCGACGCCGGTCTGCCGGCCGAACCCGAACCGCACCGCCGCGTGCGCACGCTCGTCTGAGGCGCCCATGGCGGTCATCACATAGGAAGGCTCGCGCGTCTCGTTGGCGCAGGCAGAGCCGGACGAGCAGGCCACGCTGCGCAGCGCGGCGATGAGGCCCTCGGCCTCGACATGATCGAACGACAGGTTGACGTTGTTGGGCAGGCGCCGATCGGGGTGGCCGTTCAACGTGACGCCTTCGATGCGCGCGTGCACACCCGCGATGAACCGGGCCTGCAGCCCGCGCAGACGATCGGCCTCACCGGACATGTCCCGCCCCGCCAGCTCGCATGCCATCCCCATCCCGACGATGCCGGGGGTGTTGTAGGTGCCGGATCGGCGCCCCTTCTCCTGTCCTCCGCCCGAATGGAGCGGCACCAGGCGATGCCTGCGGCGCACGTACAGCCCTCCAATCCCTTTGGGTCCGTAGATCTTGTGGCCCGAGAAAGCCATCATGTCCACGCCCAGATCGTCCACGAGCGAGGGCAGCTTCCCCACCGTCTGCGTGGCATCCACGTGGAACGGGATCCCCGCCTCGCGGGCGATCGCGCCGATCTCCCTGACCGGCTGGAGCGTGCCGACCTCGCTGTTCGCGTGCATCACCGAGATCAATATGGTGTCTTTGCGCAGGGCACGCCGCACCTCGGCGGGATCCACGGCCCCGGTGCCATCCACGGGCAGGTAGGACACCTGGAACCCCTGCGTCTCGAGGAACCGGCACGACTCGAGCACCGCCCGGTGCTCGATCGATGTCGTGATCAGGTGGCGCCCCTTCCCGGAAGCGGCCCACGCGGCCCCCTTGATCGCCAGGTTGTCGGATTCGGTGGCGCCGCTGGTGAAGAGGATCTCGCCCGGAGCAGCCCCGATCAGCGCCGCCGTCTGGGCGCGCGCCCGATCGACGGCGGAGGCTGCGGCGAGCCCGAAGGAATGAGACACCGACGAGGCGTTCCCGTAGTGCAGCGTCAGGAACGGCATCATCGCGTCCAGCACGCGCGGGTCGAGCGGCGTGGTGGCGTTGTGATCCATGTAGATCAGGTGTGGCTCCGGCATCCGCGGACTCCCGCAAGCGTGCTGCTCCGGCCGGAATATATATCCTGCCGCGCAGCATGACCCCTCGCCCGCCTCAGGATGCGGCGGGCGCCTGCGGCCCGGCCGGCGCGGCACATCCGCCCGCGTCGCCCGCGGCAGCCGCCTTGAGGAGCGACTCGGCCGTCTGGCCCGGGTCCTTGAGCAGGTCCATGAACGCCCGCACGCACTCCGGGTTGAACTGGGATCCCTCCCCGCTGGTCATCTGGTGGAATGCGAAGTCCAGGGTCTGCATCCTGCGATAGGGCCGGTTGGAGGTCATCGCGTCGAAGGCATCCGCGGCGGCCGCGATCCAGACGGCCATCGGCAGCTCGCCTCCTCCCACGCCGTCGGGGTATCCCTTGCCGTTGAACCACTCGTGATGGTGCCGGACGATCGGAATGTAATGATGGAATGACTTGAGCGGCTGGAGGATCTGCGCTCCGGTGACGGGATGGCTCTTGACCAGCGACCGCTCCGACTCGGTGAGCGCCCCCGGCTTGTTGAGGATCGCCTCGGGCATGCCGATTTTGCCGATATCGTGCAGCAGCGCCATGGCCCGGATGTTGTTGACCTCCTCTTCGTTCAGCCCGATCCGCTTCGCCAGCATCACCGCCCACCGCGCCACTCTTGCGGAGTGGCCCGCCGTATAGGCGTCCTTGGCTTCCAGCGCGGTGGCCAGCGACTGCAGCATGTCCAGCGTGTTCGACTCGATCTGCTCCTTGGCGCTGCGCAGATCGCGCAGCGTCCCGTTGAGGACCATGTTGCGGCGCTTCAAGTCTTGAACGAGCCGCTGGTTGTCCTCGCGCAGGCGGAACTGCCGCAGCAGCGAGGCCGTGGTGAGCCGCAGGTCCTCGGTGATCCAGGGCTTGGAGACGTACTTGTCCACGTTGGCGTTGTTGATCGTGTAGAGCGCCGCGTCGGCGGTGGTGTGGCCGGTGAGCAGGACCTTGATGATCGAAGGAAACCGTGTGTTGAGGATCTCGAGGAGGCGGTCGCCCTGCATCCCGGGCATCACGAGATCGGCCACCACCAGCTCGACGACCTGGCCCTTCTGGTGCAGGTCGTAGATCACCTTGAGCGCCTCTTCGGCGCTCTTCGCCATCAGAACCTCGTGCGTGGCCCCGTGCAGGTCAATGACCTGCTGCCAGAGGTTTTCCAGCAGCGCCAGATCATCGTCCACCAGAAGGATGTGGCCCTTGTCCGCCATCGGCTATCGCCTTCCCACGCCCAGCGCCGGCAGGCGCACCGAAAAGCAGGTGCGGCCCGGCCGGGAGACCACCGTGATGCCGCCCCCGAGCCCCTCGACCACGCGCAGCGCCAGCGCCAGCCCCAGTCCCGTGCCCCCATCCGCGGAGCGGGTCGTGACGAAGGGGTCGAAGATCCGCGGCGCCAGATCGGGCGGGATCCCCGGACCGTTGTCGGTCACCTGGACCAGGATCCGGGACGGGTCCTCGACAGGCAGCGACGTCTCCACGTGGATGGTCCCCTCTCCGGAGAGGGCCTGCGCGGCGTTCTGGATCAGGTTCACCCAGACTTCCGCGAGCAGATCGGCCGGCGCCAGGACAGGCGGGATCGGATCGAGGCGCAGAGAGAGGCTGACTTCCGAGGCCAGGTGCTCCCGGAGCATGCGCGCGGTCGATTCGATCTGCGCCGCCACGTCCACCGGGACCGAGTCATCGGAGGAAACCGGCCGCGACAGGTGGCGCAGCGCCGACGCCAGCCCCTTCACCCGCGCCACCGACGAATCGATCGAGCTGATGTTCGCCCTCAGGCGGGACGCCGACTCCAGCACTTCCAGCGCCAGCGCGGCGTCGTGGCGCAGAAGCGGGACGATGTCGTCGATCCAGGTGTCCCATCCCCCCCGCGCCAGCCGGGCCGCGGCCGCCGCGTGATCGATCTCGATCCCTGTGTCGCGGAGCCTGCGCGCGATGGCCACGACGCGATCTTCGGGGAGCAGCCCGGTTATGGGAGGGGGGGCCCCTTCACTGATGACGCGCGCCACGAACCGCGCCGCGCCCCCCGCCTGTCCCGTTTCGGCCGCCATCGAGCCCAGATCTTCGAGCAGGGCGCGCATGTTGCGGCGCAGGTTCGCGCTCGCCGCCAGCAGTGCCGAGGCGGGGCTCTTGAGCTGATGCGCCAGGAGCGCGGCGGAGCGATCTTCTTCAGGTTTCATCATGGCTGCGGACCATCGCGGGTGAAGAAATCCTGTCGCGGGCGGCGCGGAATATAGGGTCGCGCCGATCAGTCGGGCAACGCGGCCAAAGCGTTGATCTGGCCCGGCGCGCCCGGATATACTCCGCGCCCAAAGTCCGAGGTTTCTTGATCTTATGAGGATTCTTCCGCCGCATGCCGGGCCGCGTTCACCCGTTCTACTCGGCGTTGATTCCGCTCGGCCTGGCGGCGGCCCTCCCTGTCTGGCTGATTCGCTCCCTGTGGCGTCCTGACCTGCGCGCGCACCTGCCGGAACGGTTCGGCCTCCTGCCGGAGGCGACACGCGCGCGCCTCGCGGCGCTGCCCGTGCGGCCGCTCTGGACGCACGCGGCCTCGGTCGGAGAGACTATGGTGGCGCGCCGCCTCGTCGCGGCGCTGAGGGGCGCCGGGTACAGGGCGCCTCATGTGATCTCCTCGACCACGGCTGCGGGCCGCTCCCTGGCTGCCTCACAGGAGAGCGGCGCGGCGGCGATCTTCTACCTTCCGATCGACTGGACGCCTTGTATCGGGCGCACGCTGCGGCAGGTGAATCCCGAAGCGTTGCTGTGCGTCGAGACGGAGATCTGGCCCGCATTGATCGCCGAGTGCAACCGCGGAGGAATTCCGGTCCTCATCGCCAGCGGGCGGATCTCGGAGCGCTCGCGGCGCCGCTACGCGCGCTTCGCGCCTTTCTTTGCACCGGCCTTCTCCTGCATCAGCCTGGCCTGCATGCAGACCGAAGCCGACGCGGACCGGGCGGTGTCGCTGGGGCTGCCGGCCGATCGCGTGGCGGTGACCGGCAATGTCAAGTTCGATACCGAGCCGCCGTCCCCTTCCGCAGAGCTGATGGCGCTGCTCGATGTCCGTCCCGGCGGCGCGGGACAGGTGGTGGTGGCCGGAAGCACCTCTCCGGGCGAAGAGGCGATCCTGATCGACACGATCGAGGCACTGCGCCATCTGAATCATGGCAATCTGACACTCATCCTGGCGCCGCGGCACCGCGAGCGCTTCGATGACGTCGCCGCGCTGCTCGACAGGCGCGGCGTGGCCTGGCGGCGGCGCAGCGCGATGACCCCCTGGCCCGCCGTTCCTGATCGCCCCGGCCCGCGTGTGATACTGCTGGACAGCATCGGCGAGCTGGCCTCGGTCTATGGCCTGGCGGACGTTGCGTTCGTTGGCGGCAGTCTCGTGCCACGGGGCGGGCAGAACCTGCTCGAGCCGGCGGCTCTCGGCGTGCCGGTGGTGTTCGGACCACGCGTCGAGAACTTTCAATCCGTGGCCGAGGCGCTCGTGGCCGCCGGAGCCGGCTTCCAGGTCCGGGACACCCGCGAGCTGGCGCAGCGGCTTGGACAGTTGCTTTCCGATCCTGGCTCGCGCAGCGCGGCGGGCAAGGCCGGACGATCACTTGTGGAGAGCCACCGTGGCGCAACCCGCCGCACAATCGAGCGTCTCATCCCGGCGCTTGGCACCGCCTGAGCCGGCCGTGCGGGCCGCGGCGGCGCTTGCACCCCTGGCCTGGCTGTATGGGTCCGTCGTCGAGGCGCGCAGGTGCCTCTACGATGCCGGGTGGCTCCGCGCGCGGGCGCTGGACGTGCCGGTGATCAGCATCGGCAACCTGACCGTCGGCGGATCGGGCAAATCACCGATGACGGCTCATGTCGCAGACATTCTTCACCGGGCAGGACTGCGGCCCGCCGTGATCAGCCGGGGCTACCGCGGGAGCCACCGCGGGCCCGCGACGATCGTCTCTTCCGGCAAGGGTCCGGTGGCGGCGGCGTCCGTCGCCGGCGACGAGCCGGTCATGCTGGCCCGCATGCTCGAGGGTGTTCCCGTCATCGTCTCCCGGCGCCGCGAGGATGGCGCCACCCTCGCCGTGCAGCAGATGGGGGCCCGGTGCGTGGTCCTGGACGACGGCTTCCAGCACCGCGCCCTGCATCGGAATCTGGACATCCTCCTGCTGGACTCGCAGGAGCCGCCCGACGCCGGGCGGCTGCTTCCCGCAGGCAGGCTGCGCGAGCCGCTGCGGGCTATGGGCCGCGCCGGGGCGATCGTCATCATGATGCGCACCGGGGCGGCGCAGGCGCGTGGAGAGGAGGAGGCAATTCTGGCGGCATGTGCGCGCCATGCGCCGCGTGCGCTGGTCTTCCATGCTCTTGCACGTCCGGCGGACGTCGTCGAGGCCGTCCCGGGCCGGGCGCTGCCGATCGAGACGCTGCGCGGTGTGCACGCGGCCTGCTTTGCGGGGATAGCCCATCCGGACCGTTTCTTCGAGGATGCGGAGACGTGTGGCGCCCGCGTGGTTGCTCGTCTGCCGTTTGGCGATCACCATCCGTACGATCAGGCAGATATCGACCGGATCGCCGGCGAGGCCTCGCGCGCGCAGGCTGATCTGATCCTGACGACGATGAAGGACCTCGCCCGCCTGGACCCCGGCGCACTCCCCGGCCTGCATGCATTGAGACAACGGGTCACTGTCGAGGAGGAAGAGCGCTTTGCGGCGCTGGTGTGCGAGGCAGCATCATGACCAGGGCCCGCGCACTGGCGGAGTATCTCCCGATCGCGGCGTTCGCCTGGGTGGCACACTTACTGCCGCGGCGGTGGGCACTGTCCCTGGGGCGCGGCACGGGGCTCCTCGCGTTCGTCCTGTCCCGGTCGCGCAAGGGGGTCGCCCTGAAGAACCTGGAAGCCGCCTTCGGCCATGAGCTGGGGGCCGAGGAGCGCCACCGCATCGCACGGGATGTCTTTGCGCATTTCGGCGGCGTCGCGATCGAATGTCTCCTGATGCGCTGGCGGCGTCCCGCAGATATCGACGCGCTCGTGGACTACGAGGGGCTGGAGCATCTCAAGAAGGCCTTCCTGATGGGTAAGGGTGTGTTCGTGGTCTCGGGACACTACGGCAACTGGGAGATCGTCTCCCTGATGCAGGGATGGGTTGGCTATCCTATGGCGATGGTCACACGCCCGATGGACAATCCGTTCCTGGAGCGGCACCTGGCCCGGGGACGCCGCGCTTCGGGCCACACCATCATCTCCAAGCACAACGCGGCGCGCGGCATCCTCAAGGCGCTGCGGCACGGCTGGTGCGTGGCCCTGCTGATCGATCAGGACACCCGCAGCCGCGATCATCTCTTCGTGGATTTCTTCGGAAGGCCCGCCGCCACCACATCGGCGCTCGGACTCCTGGCGCTGCGATCCGGAGCGCCGATCGTTCCCGTGTTCGGCGTGCCGCTGCCGCGCGGCCGCTACAAGATCACCTACCTGCCCGAGGTCTCCCTGCCGAAGACCGGCGACAGGGAGGCCGACGCGACCGCCATCACGCGGGAGGTGACGCGGCTGATCGAAAAGGAAGTCCGCGCGCGGCCCGAGTACTGGGCCTGGATGCACCAGCGTTGGAAGACCCGGCCGCGGCACGGAATGCAGGAGCAGAGGGCGTGATGCGGCAGGCGATCTTCATGGATCGGGACGGCACCGTCTCCGACGAAGTCGGCTACGTCAATCACATCGACCGCTACCGGCTGCTGCCCCGATCCGCCGAGGCGATCCGCCGCATCAACCAGGCCGGTCTGATGGCCTTCGTGGTGACCAACCAGTCAGGCATCGCCCGCGGGCTGTTCGACGAGGCCTTGCTGCGGCGCGTGCACGAGGCGCTCGCCAGGATGCTCGCGGATCAGGGGGCCCGCCTGGACGGCATCTACGCGTGCGTGCATCATCCCGATGTAGGCGAGCCCCCGTGGAGGGCCGACTGCGACTGCCGCAAGCCGCGGCCCGGTCTGCTGCTGCGCGCCGCGCAGGACCACGGCGTGGACCTGTCGCGGTCCTACATGATTGGAGACACGGTGCTGGACATCGAGGCCGCGCGGCGCGCCGGGGCGACAGGAGTGCTGGTGCTGACCGGCTACGGCAAGGGGGATCTGGACTTCCGGATGAGTCAGCGCAGGCTCACGCCGGCCCACATCGCCGGCGACCTGCTCGATGCCGTGGCGTGGATCCTGGAGAGGGAGCGTCTCTGATGAAGGCTCATCTCGCGGAGGCGGCCGCGAAGCTGACCGGCGCGCGGGTGGTGGTGCTGGGCGATCTGGTCCTTGACGAGTTTCTCTACGGGGAGATCGCCCGCGTGTCGCGAGAGGCTCCCGTGCTGATCATCGAGCAGCGCCGGATGGACGCGATGCCGGGCGGGGGCGGCAACGCCATCAGTAATGTCCTCGCCCTGGGCGGCATCCCGCTGCCGGTGGGAGTCGTGGGAAATGACGAGGCGGGCCGCCGGCTGGTGGCGTCCCTCCAGGGCGCGGGCGTGGACACTTCGGGAGTCACGGTGCTGCAGGGCTACTCCACGCCGATCAAGACGCGCGTGCTGGCCGGGCTGCCGCACTCGCGGCCCCAACAGGTGATAAGGATCGATCGCGGTGGCGATGCGCGCGTGGACCTCCAGTCCGCGGAGGCGGCTGCCGAGAGAGCGCGGGCGCAGCTTCCGGCAGCCGCCGGGCTGCTGCTTTCAGACTACGGCTTCGACGCCATCACTCCCGAGTCCGCGGCGCCGCTGATCGCGGCCTCGCGCGCTGCACGGGTACCGGTCACCTGCGACTCGCGCAGGCGGGCGCGCGCCTACAAAGGCGTCACCGCGATCACGCCGAACCTGGAGGAGACCGAGCAGATGCTGGGCGGCCGGCTGGATGACGCCGGCGTCAGCCTGGAAAAGCGTGGACGCGACCTGCTGCACATGCTGGACTGCCGGGCTGTCCTGATCACCCGCGGCAGCCACGGCATGACGCTGGTGGAAGATGGCGTCAAGCCCTTCGATATCCCGGTTCACGGCGGCGATCAGGTGGCCGACGTGACCGGCGCGGGAGACACGGTCATCGCCGCCTTCACGCTGGCGCTGGCCTCCGGGGCCACGTTCAGGCTGGCGGCCCTGCTGTCCAACATCGCCGCCGGCATCGTGGTGATGAAGCGCGGCACAGCCGTCGCGTCGGGGGCCGAGCTGCGGGCGGCCATCGCGGCTCTTGATGAGACCGCGCCGGCGTGAGCCCGCAGCGCGCCCGGGCAGGCGGCCGCGTCCTGCCGCTGGCCTCGCTGGCCCACGAGATCGCGAGCCTCAGGATAGGTGGAAGCCGGGTGGCCTTCGCCAACGGCCTGTTCGATGTGCTGCATGTCGGCCATGTGCGCTACCTCGAGGCCGCCGCGCGTGAAGCCGACATCCTGGTCGTGGGGATCAATTCGGACGCCTCGGCCCGCGCCCTCAAGGGGGCGGGACGGCCGCTGGTCCCGGAGGCCGAGCGTGCCGAGCTGGTGGCTTCCCTGGGATGCGTGGACTACGTCACCATCTTCGGTGAGCCCACGTGCGATGCGCTGCTGCTGGCGCTGCGGCCCGACGTCCACTGCAAGGGAACCGACTACACCGCCGACAGCGTTCCGGAAGCCGCCACCGTGAGATCGTACGGGGGCCGCATCGCGATCGTCGGGGATCCGAAGGACCACGCCACGCGGGATCTCATCGAGCGGATCCGCAAGCGCTGACCCGCCTAGCCCGCTTTTCTCACCAGGTTTCGTCGCGAGACCGCGCAGATGCCGTCAGGCCGGGCAACCGCAGCGGCGAGGCCGCGAGGCGTATCTTGACGATACGTTGAGTGGCCGAGCCGCGAGG